>Ga0193753_10000201_pt1 | contig 57687 bp, 42 predicted proteins | sample H1c2metaG_FD_144925 | JGI IMG/M metagenome (GOLD analysis project Ga0193753, IMG submission 144925) | Soil microbial communities from a riparian zone of the East river system, Colorado, United States - H1c2 | ecosystem: Environmental > Terrestrial > Soil > Riparian zone | place: USA: East...
CGATGATCGCCGCGGTTTTGCTCCCAATCGCGCTTCTCGGCTTCGAGGAGCTTATGCCCCGCACGCGTCAGACGATAAAAGCGGGCACGCCGGTTGTTCTCAGAAGGTCCCCAGTCCGACTCAACCGCGCCCTCCTGTTCCAGCCTCAGCAGTACGGGGTAGAGAGTGCCCTGGTTAACGAAGAGCTTGTCGCCGCTGATCTGCTCGATCCGCCGGGCAATGCCGTACCCGTGCTGGGGTCCGAGCACGTCAAGCGTTTTCAGCACCATCAGGGCCAGCGTCCCCGGTTGCACGTCCTTCTTGGTTTTCATGAACATTTGGCATCACCACCTCTGACATTTTGGCTACCAACAGGAGAATGGCACATTCCCATTGGGAAAGCAACAGAAGTTGAGTTCAGGCCAACTCGCTCATCCAGCGCGTCTGCGATCCACGAATCGCAAGCGTACGATTTTTTACGTTTGGTGTGGTGACCCCTTTGGGGGCGGAGATCGCCGCCGCTTTTCTCCTCGGCTCGTCGAGCGGTCGGGAACGGCGAGCAACTCCTTGGCCTGCTCGCGGGTCAGCCAGTTGCCCAACCGGGTTCCCTTCTGGCTGATGTTGGGGACGTCGGTCAGGTTCGCCGCTTCCTCGGCCCCGAGCATGCCGTTCTTCCGCGCCTCTCCGATCATTTTGCGGACGGCGGAGAGCCGAACGTTTATAGTGGACGGCGAGAGCGACTCCATGCCAGCCCGCCACTCCATTAATAAGGACCGGGAGAGAGGTCGGCTGGCACAGAAGGCGAACAGGTGGTCGAGGGCTTTGGCGTAGTTCTGCTTAGAATGAGGCGAGACAACCGCGTCCAGCGCCATCTTGCGCAGCAAAGCCTGGGCCAGGGTGAGGGCCAGGGGCTCCCCTTCCCTGCTTTCGGGTGCTGGAGGCGCCAAAATGAGTGTCGTTTTGCTAATTATTTGGCGCACTTTTGTGCTAATTATTTGGCACACTCGTGCGTGTGGAATAGCCGCTGGACTTGATGAGCGAGATGTAATGCAGTGTGCAATGGAATACCTTGATCCTGTTTGCCGGGCCACCTCATGCAGAAAATCTTCCGCGGTGTCATTTGCCCGCTAAAGCTCCTGCGAACCCGGCGCTCCGGAACTCAAATCTTACAAGCCCAGCTCTTTTCATGGGGCGGACCCCTGATCATGTTGTGCACGTTGACATGATCGGAGAAATCGGAACGCATAAAGATAGACTTGACAAGTTCTTCGGCTTGTTATCTATTACACGAATCAGTTGCGAGCCCCGGTTCGTGAGGGCCGCCTTTGCCTGGGTATTGCCAAGGGCCATTTTCCGAGTAACTGCTAATACCGAGCAAATCAGATGTGAACCTACACCGTCTACCCCATCCAACGCTTTGCTGGTTTTGCTGGCAGGACATTGAGACGATGAAGCGCTACAGTCCCGAGGTGCAAGAGGCACTCGCTAAAATCGTGAAGGTCAAAGCTGCTCACGAGGACGAACTTTTCAAGCTCCCCGGCGTGCATACGATCAGTGTGCAGCCTAAAACGACGAAGGGAATTCGAACCCCGGAGTTTGCGATTGTTGTTCATGTCGCGAAGAAGAAACCGGCGAATGATCTGGCACCCGGCGACGTGATTCCTCCGATCATCGATGGCGTGAGCACAGACGTCGTAGAGAGCCCACGCCGCGTACTATCGGCCGCACCATCGACGAATACTGACGACAATAACTATCCCCACGTGATTGGCGGGGTCCAGATCGTCTCAGACGGCACCTCACGCCACTCCGACCACACAACTACGTGGAGAATAGGCACGCTCGGATGTGTTGCCATCAATCAGGATCCGGCTGTAACCGATCCAAGTAAGCAGGCAATCGCGTTGACCAACGCACATGTGCTACTTGACGCTCTCATCTCGACAACTCATGACGGGTCGGCTGTAGGTCAGCCGAGCACGTCTTCGTTGTGCTGTAAATCACTTGATCACACGGTTGGTCATGTCGACCATGATGCACTGTTTACCGGCTTCGAACCCAGTACTAATCCACAACCGCCGCCAACAGGCATAGACGCGGGATTTATTACGCTCGACCCAGGAGTGCAATGGTCCGCCGAGGTCATTGCGAGCGGAAAGGGAGGTTCGATCACGACCGAACAGATCGCCGGGCCGCATGTTGTGGATGACACAGAAGCACTTTTTGATACTTCCAATCCTCCGTTACCCATTTACGCCGTTCATAAGCGCGGAGTGCGAACCGAAGCGACCACAGGATGGCTCTACTCGGTTGACGCAACGGTGGATGTGGAGGTTGAATCGCTGGATGGAACCGTAACGAAGACGCTTCGGTTTATGCACCAGCTCGAACTGCAGCCGCAGGATCCTACGAAGTACTTCGGCCTGCAGGGCGACTCTGGATCGGCGATTCTGAACAGCAGCCACCAAGTGATCGGCCTGCTCTTTGGAGTGCCCAGGGATACGGACCCGCCAAGCACGTCCGCGTCCGCTTGTCCCATCGGCGACGTGCAGGAAAAGCTCAACGTTCTGGTCGCGGACAGCGTCAGATACCCGGGACTGCAGACTGTTCCGCAACCGAGTGCCGCAGCGCATGCTTTTGCAAACCTGCCTGCAGACCGATCTATTATTCGCGAGCGCATGCAGACAGCTCGGGCGGAGCTTGGGAATACCGAGATCGGTCAAATGATGGACGAAGCGCTGCATCTACACTTCGCTGAAATCCGCGGTCTGGTAAACCTCAATAAACGGACAGCGGCAGTGTGGCGGCGTATCCGTGGACCTGCGTGGATCAGCGAGGTATTTAATTGCCTCCTTGACCGGGCACGACAATTTCCGACTGAGCTTGAGGGGACAAACCTGAATGATTGCATCGACCAGCTTTCGGCAGTGCTGCATCGATACGGCAGTCAAAGCCTGGTGCGTGATTTGACACGATTACGACCTGAGCTCTGTGCTCTGGCGGGTCGCACGTATAACGAGACGCTGGCCAGCTGGCGCACAACGGTGACGTCGTGATAACCGGCCGAGTGCGGCGAATGCGAGTTGCCTATGCCGGGTAGCGCAGGCACGCTCGAGATACTGGTTGCTCAAGCCGGCAAGGCGCTTCAGCCGCTCGAGACATTGCTGACGAGCGGGAATGTGCTCCAGCTATTCGCAAGTCTTGGATTAAGGTTTCCGCCGCAATTGCTGAGTCAGACCACGTTTACGACCGCACTGAGCAAGGGAGCGGCAGCCGCCGGCGCACTTCCTAGTGTGCTGACCAAGCTTGAGACGGATATTTCAAGCGGTGACGACGCGGCGATTTTAGCGGATGGAGTGCAGATCGTTCAGCAGATCGGCACCGTCATTTCGACCCTTGAAGATATCGGAGCTCAGCTGGGACCGCTGGGGAGCAGTCTGGGTATGAATGCGGGCGAGGTGGCCACGTTCGGCAGCAATCTGGCCACAAGCTTACTGAACTACACCATCATCAGTTATCTGGAAAGCGTGCAGCCGGGCACGGTTGGCATTCTCAATATTCTGGGGCTTATCGATTATTTGCCGAGCCCGGGTGTGGCGAACGATCCTGTTCACCCTCCCTACATCGTGCGCACCCTTCAACTTTCGCGGCTTGGGGATCTCTTTAAGTCGCCGTCGACTTTGGCGGCCAACCTGTTCGACTGGGGCAGCCCCGGGTTCGATGGAACGAAGCTGGTTCCGCGAATCAACACTTCCTTAAATCTGTTGGGCGTAGGTTCCCGGCTCATCGATACCGGGCCACCGAATGCTCTGACCTCGTCGTTTGTTTCGCTGCAGGCAAATCCAGCGACCAACCCGCCGGGGCTTTTGGCGACACTGGCTGAAACGCTGGCGGACGGAATCAACCTCACTCTGCCTATAACTGCAATGTGGTCCGTTGACATGCAGGTGAAAGGGACTTTTTCGGCGAGTCTGGTAGCCACGGTGACTCCGCCAACAGGAGTCGCAATCAAGCCGCCTTCCGGAACACTGAATGGGTCGCTGCAGATGAATCTGGCGGCGAAGGCGCCAGATGCGAATCATCCGCTGATCCTGGTTGGCGAGACCGGCGGCAGTTACGTTGGTGCGGATTCATTCAGCTTCGGCGCGGGATTAACTGTCACATGGGGTTCAACCTCCGGGACGGCCGATCCGCTGATTCAGCTCGCGGTCACGAAGGGGGTTGTGTATATCGACATGTCGGATGCGGACGGGTTCCTCTCCGATGTGATTGGGGGCACGCCTATTCAGGCTACCTTCGACCTGACTGGAACGTGGCAGCCGGATACGGGACTGCATATTCAGGGCGGCGCCCAACTCGAAATCGATTTGCCGCTGCACCTGGATCTTGGTCCGGTCACACTACCGACGCTGTACCTGATCGGTGGCGTGAGCACCACGGGGATTCCGCTTGAGGCTTCGGTAGCGTTGGGGGTCGCGCTGGGACCAATTCAAGCTTCGGTCGATCGGGTGGGTATCATCGCCAACCTGACGTTTCCGAGCGGGGGAGGAAATTTAGGGCCAGCCGACCTGCAGATCAAGTTCAAGCCGCCGAACGGCCTGGGACTCGATCTCGATATGGGACTCGCAGCGGGTGGCGGCTATATCACTTTCGATCCAGTGAAAGGCCAATACGCGGGCGTACTGCAGGTATCCCTGGTTGACGTAATTCAGGTTGTTGTCATCGGTGTGCTCGATACGATCATGCCGGATGGTTCGAGCGGATTCTCGCTACTGCTCATCATCACGTTCAATTTCCCACCCATTCAGCTTGGGTTTGGTTTCACGCTGATCGGCGTCGGGGGATTGGGCGGCATTAACCGCACGATGTCGGTGAGCGCATTACAAGCCGGTTTCCGTGCAGACACGCTCGATCTGGTTTTATCACCACCAGACCCCATCGCGAACGCACCGCAGATCATCAGCAACATTCGCAATTTTTTTCCTGTTGCCGAAGGTCGATATCTTTTTGGTCCGTTGCTGACACTTGGATGGGGCACACCGACTCTGCTTTCTCTCACGTTAGCTGTGCTGCTCGAAGTTCCTGATCCCATCCGAATCGTGATTCTCGGCCTCATCGACGCGGGGCTTCCCACCGAGGACCTAGCGTTGCTTAAACTGCACATCGAAGTGCTCGGCGTGATCGACTTCGGTATGCAAACACTTTCGATCGATGGATCGCTCTACGATTCTTCGTTGTTGATCTATTCTCTTGCCGGGGATCTTGCGTTTCGCCTGTCGTGGGGTTCGAATCCGAATTTCGTTTTCTCACTGGGCGGATTCAATCCTCATTTCAATACCGACGGACTGAGCGTTCCCGCCAACATGCAGCGCATGTCCGTGAGCATTGGGGACGGTGACAATCCGCGTATCAGTTCCAACAGTTATTTCGCGATCACTTCGAATTCGGTGCAGTTCGGCGCTAATGTTCAGGCGTATGCGGCGGCGGGCGGGTTCAGCATTCAGGGATATCTCGGGTTCGATGTTCTGATCATTATTTCGCCGTTCTCGTTCGAGTTCGACTTCTCCGCCTCCTTCGACGTGGCCTACGATGGCGCGACATTGCTTGGGTTGACCGTTAATGGCAGTATCGCCGGGCCAACACCGTGGCACCTGCATGGCGAAGTATCGATCTCACTGCTGTTCTTCAGTGTCAGCGCATCGGTGGATCTCACGTGGGGCAGCAGTACGCAGGCGACCATTCCACAGCAACCGGTCTTGCCCGATCTATTCAAAGCGCTGCAAAATCCGGCCAGCTGGAGCGCCGCGCTTCCCGCGGGCACCGGACCAACGGTCACACTGACGACCGCAAAACCCAACAGCACGATGCTTCTTGTTCACCCTATGGGAACACTTACGGTGAAAGAGACGGTGGTGCCACTTGATCTGCCTATCACGCGCTATGGCAATGCGACGCCTTCCGACGGCACGGAATTCTCGATCAGCGGCGTTCAGATCAACAGCCAGAGTGAGACGATTCAAGCCGTTACCGATTATTTCGCTCCCGGACAATTTCTCACTTTAAGTGACGCGGACAAACTGGCCACGCCTAGCTTCGAGCCGTACGATGCGGGAGTGCAGGTCGGTTCCAGCGCGATCACTGCGGGACAGGACACCGTGAGAATTGTCAGTTACGACGAGAAATACATCTACGATCCGGCGAATCTTTCGCAGTTTTCACGGATATACCAGATGCCGGCCCACATCCACCTGGCTCTTACTAACCAGGCCGCCGGCTTCTTATCGGCCGCGAAAAATACCGGATTGGTTAAATACAGCGCGGGTGCGGCTGAATCGGCCATTTCTGTACTGAAAGGCGCGCAGTATGTTGTCACGAGTGTCAACGACCTCAGCCTCCGCGCCGATATCGTTTCAGGCAGCGGATCGACCTTCCATCAGGCGAATGCAGCTCTGAAGACGTACCTTTCTGCGCATCCTGAAGAGTCCGCGGACTTGCAGGTTATGCCATTGCATGAGGTGGCCGCATGAGCAGCGCTCCTGTACTCGGGCAGTATCAATTTCTCGCCTGGTCGCGCCGCGGCATCGGCGCGAGTATTCCCAATGTCGACAATGAATCGTTGCCGGATCGCGCGACGTTGAACGTCCAGTTGTTCCTCCAGGTGCAGGGTGGAGCGGCTCCTAATCCTGTTTCCGCGCCACCGGTCGCAGTGAATGTATTTGGCCCGGGCGACGTCATCGGCGTTGATCCGCGCTACGTGATTCGCACCGAGCCACGCCAGTTCACAGTCAACTTCGAACCGAACTATCTATGCGGCATTGAATTCGATACGCCCGATTTCCCCTGGTTGTTCACGCCAGCGGCTCCCAACGGAGACCGGCTGCACCCTTGGGTTGCCCTGATCGTTCTTAAGGCTGCGGAGTTTTCGCTGGTGTCCATCGCACCAAATCCATTGCCTGCCGTTGATGTAACAGACGTGTCGGGTCTACACGATCTGTCAGTGTCGTGGAATTGGGCGCACGTTCAGATCAGCGGAGATTCGACGCTGGCCGATACGCTTGCCAGCGCTCCAGGCAATGCAATCTCGCGCCTGCTGTGCCCACGAAGGCTCGATCCGGAGACTTCTTACACCGCGTTTCTGGTTCCCGCGTTTAACATCGGCGTTCAGGCAGGGTTGAAGGGAGGAGACGTCAGCGGCATTACCACGTCAGATCCGGCATGGCCAGCAAAACCCACTGCGCCGCTGCGGCTTCCCTACTACTACAGCTTCCAATTCCACACCAGCGATGAAGGCGATTTCGAATCGCTGGTCCGCGCGCTGACGCCGACCGTCCTTCCGGATACGGTCGGCAAACGGCTTATAGATGTTACGCAACCGGACCCAGGCATTCCATCGGCTGGCGGACCGCTGGGTCTGGAAGGCGCGATTGAAAGCGTGCTTGCAAAGCCGACGGCATGGACCGGTACCGATAAGGACGCGTTTCAGTCAGCCGTTCAAACATGGATCAATCAGACCAGCCCGCCTACGGATGACCCTGCTCATCCTAATCCGACTCCGGTAATCGTGCCGCCGATTTACGGACGTTGGCAGGCAGCGGTCCAAAGTGTCGACCGGACTGCTGCGGGCTGGGTGAATGATTTAAGTCTCGATCCTCGAAATCGCAGTGCTGCCGGAATGGGCACGCAGATCGTACAGGAAGAGCGCACACAGTTGATGGCTTCAGCCTGGCAGCAGGTAGCCGGAGTGCTGCAAGCCAATCAGATACTGAAGCAGGCTCAGCTTGCGCGTGCCACGACTCAACAACTCTATCGGCAACATCTGCAAACGGCGCAGCCGGAGACGGTTTTGAATCTCACTACGCCATTGCATGCGCGTCTGCTGGCCAGTCCGACGACGGTCAAGGCTGCCGTGCGGGCCAGCCTGGTTCCTGAGCGGATGCTTTCGGGCGCGTTTCGCCGGATCTCGCGATTGCCATGGCATTTGGGAATGGCGAAGACAGGCGCACCGTCTCTGCTGACCCGCGTAAGCAGTGGCGCGATCGTAATCGTTCCGCCTCCAGCACCTCCCGACGGCATGGTATCGATCGATCAGATTACGAATGAGGTTTCGCCACCACCTCCGGCGCCCACCCCAACGAGGCTGCCGCAATGGCTGCTGGTCCTTCTTCTGATTTTGATTCTTCTGGTGGCATTGTTTGTCGGTATCGCGGCAAGTTGGGCGTTTGCCCTCGGGATTGCAATTGTGGGAGTGGGCGCCGTCGTCGGACTATGGCCCAGACCGGTCGTCCCTCCCACGCCGGTCGAGGTTGCGGCGTCGGAAGTCCAGTCTGAAAATTTCACGCCGCAGGCAATCGCTGCTGTACCTGCGCGGCCCGCATTTCAACTGACAACGGCGGGTGCTGCTCTGCCTGCTGGGCCGACTACAGGGCCCGATACCGCCGCTGCCACAGCCTTCCGCTCGGCGACCAGTGAGATGTTTACGGAGTTTCAGGCTCTGCCTGCGGATCCTGCGCCGTTGCCAGCGCTCGATATCAAGACACTTTCAGGCACGGTTCTCACTCGTCTGAATCCCATTGCGACGGTTCCCCGGCGCGCACAGTCGATGATCACGATCTCCGAGCGTTTGAAATGGGTGCCGGTTGACCCGCTGGAACCAATCATGGCTGCTCCTGAGTTTCCGCAGCCTATGTATGCACCATTGCGCAATCTTTCTCCTTCTTATTTGTTGCCCGGAGTCGAATCAATCCCGCCGAATAGTGTGGGACTTCTGCAAACGAACCACACCTTTATCGAATCGTACATGGTGGGATTGAATTACGAGATGTCGCGCCAGCTTCTGTGGAACGGCTATCCCACGGACCAACGTGGCAGTTATTTCCGTCAGTTCTGGGACGTGAGTGCATATGTACCGCAACCCAGCGATCCCACAGATCCGGTCCAACTTGCCGAGCGCCTGAAGGATATTCCACCCATCAACATATGGCCATTGCCAGTTCCGCTTGGGCAACATCCCAATCGCACCGACATTGTTCCTAACAACCTGGTGCTTATGGTTCGCGGCGAGTTGTTCAAGCGCTATCCGAACGCGATCGTCTACGCCGGCAAAGCGGTTCGCAATTCGAAAGGCGTCCGTGTGCTGGACGAGAGCGACGAACGCTATCCCCTGTTCCGAGGAACAATCTCTCCTGATATGACGTTTATCGGTTTCAACCTCTCTCAGGCAAACGCATACGGTGGAACTACTGAGTCACCCGAAGGCTTCTTCTTCGTGTTCCAGGAGCAGCCTGCCGAGCCAAGGTTTGGATTGGAACCCACAGCCACGGGACCGATCACTGAGTGGTCTGATCTTGCGTGGACCAACTTCACGACCGGAGGAGGATCGCCTGTCGTGACCCTGCCTCTGGCAAACCGCTCCCAGGCAACTATTATGGCGGCAAGTCCCTGGCGACAAGCTTCGCGAGTGTTCTCTTTGGTTCAGGCTAACTCGGCGATTCCCGAGTTTCTTTCGCCAGATGCCGCCCCAATAGGCGTATCGATTTCGTCGGGCTCTGCAGACGTCAATAACAATTGGGGCGTCAATAGCGCTCAGACTGCTTATATTTTGCTTCGCCTTCCGTTCCGAATTCTCATACATGCGGACCTTATGGTGCCAAAGCCATGACCACGTCATTAAATCCGCAAGCTGCCAATCTCGCTGCTCAGGCTGAGTACGGTGGCATCAGCGCCTCCACGCCGCTGCTTCTTTTGCCGGTGCACATTCAAACGCGTTTTATCGATGGTGAACAAGGCATTACCGAGTTGTGTGTGAGAATCTATCCCGATCAAATCGCCGTCGATACGCACGAGCCCGAGTTGACAACCCAGGAACTTGCCGATGGTCAGGCATACTGGAACGCGTTGTGGCAGGCTGGAAATCCCCCGGCGAATCCGGACGACGTAAAGGCTCCGTGGCGGACGCTTGCATCGCTCTACAATCCACAACGCGCAGCATGGATCGCGCTGCAATTGACCCCAACTAATTTGTTACTGCAACCGGTCGGTGCGACTCCCGTCGGATCTGCGCCCGTCCCCACGCCGGTGTTTCCAGTGATTCCGACAAGAGACAGTTCGTGGGAGAAGCCTGCGGTCGCGGACGCATTGCCCGATGCGTGGACGGTAGTTTTGATTTCAGGTGGGAAGCCGAGCATCTATCGCAGCAGCCCGATCATTACTCCATTGAATGTGAGTCTGACGCCGAACGGTACCGGTTTTACGGATGGCTCGCCGGTGGATGCGGGGTTGCAATGGTTAGTCGATTTCGATACCGCAGTGGCCGCAGGAATGGCGCTGCGAATACCCCTGACCGCCGACCAGCGCTCAGCCGGATTTCAACAGATCTTTGTCTACGGACTACGTATATCTGACGCAAACCCCGCCGAGACCTGGGCAAATCTTTTGAATGCGCATCACTACACCGACGGTCTCTCTTTCCTGCCGCAGGGTTCGCCGACCAACAACACTCCGGATGCCACGTCCGCTTATAGTCGAAAGGACCCTGATTACGAGATCAGCTTCGCAACAGAACGGAACAAAGCGCTGACGAGTGATCCTGATTGCGACGGAATCAGGTTCGCGTCGTTGACTGGTATTCCGTCAACAACTTTCGACCATGTGCGTTATGCAGACGATACAGACGCGCTCAATTCCACAGACATGTTGCGAGCCCTGTGGCCCGCCACTATGGGCTATTTCCTTAGCCAGATGATGGCGGACGTATTTACGCCGGACGTTATTGAACAAGCGCGTGAGTATGCTCTTGCTAATGTTCGCCCCAGGGGTTCATTGAGTTCGTTTCGCACGGGTACGACACCATATGGTGTCCTGCCCGTAACTTCCTTATTTAGTTACCAGGCAGGGAACGATTCGGCGGGCACTGTGGAGAGTGGACTGGTCAATTTCGTCCGCCAGCTTTGGCCAACCTGGCTATCCAGTTCTTCCGGCGCTCCGCATATGCAACGAGGAGGAGACCCGGACCAGAATCTGATGTCGGTGCTTGGTATGGACGCGAGTTCCATGAAGTTCCGAGGCCGGACCGTTCTGGGTAATGTGTTCCTCTGGAATTTTCTGAATTTTCTGGGAGTTCCAACTTCGTTTCAGGGGCAATGGTGGCAGGACCTTGCGCTTCCCGCACGAGAACTGTTGAACAACAACGGATACTCGAGCTGGAACCCTCGATTGTTGGGACTCGGTTTCAATGAGAAGAGTTTCCCTGTCAATTTTTCGACCGTTCAGAATGCTCCACTGTCGGAGACCGATCAGCTCGCCCAGGACGCAGCGCTTGCCGGCGGTCAAAAAGGAAACTACATCACCTGGTTGCAAACGGCCACAGTAGCCGACATTCAGGCAGAAAATTACCCAGGAACCAAGCCGACGTCGCTGCTCTACAAGATTTTGCGGCAGTCAGTATTGCTTGAGTATTCAAGCCTGGCGGGTGCAGACGAAGTGCGCACGGGTAAGTTGGCGTTTGCACAGATCAAGGAGACGGAACTGGTCGCGATGGAGCCAGCCCCAACGACGCTGACACCGTGGCAATTGTTGGCTCGACCATCAAACCCAAATCCGCATCTGAGCTGGGCCGACTATCTTTTGACTCCGACCTTCGTTGCAGCTTCTCCGTTCGCACAGTTGAATGATTTTCGTGCGAGCCTGTCGCGACTCGCTAATCTATCGACGGCCGAACTCGATCGTCTGCTGACAGAGACGCTGGATGCCTGCAGTCACCGCCTGGATGTGTGGGCAACAGGAATTGCCGCGGCCCTGCTCAATCGCACACGCGCTCGTCAAAACAATTCCATCGGGCTGGGATGCTACGGATGGGTGGAAGACGTTCACGCGGAGACGGGTCGCACACCGATTCAAGGTACCGAGCTTGAAGCTGTTCGTGCACTGGATGAAGTCCGCTCGCGGCAGACGAAGACCACGACGCTTCCGGTGCCGCTACAGCCGATGAACGACAACGGCGGTTACATTTATGCGCCTTCGCAGACTCAGGCTGCGGTTGCGGCCGTGCTTCGGAACGGATATCTCACTCACACTAACACTGCAGAAGAGGAAGTACTTTCGATCGATCTCTCGTCCGAAAGAGTTAACCGCGCGTTGAATCTGTTGCATGGGGTTCAGGAGGGGCAGAGCCTGAATGCGCTTCTCGGCTATATGTTCGAAGATTCGCTCAGCAGTCTCGGTCTTCAAAAATACATTCAACCGTTTCGCGATGCCTATCCGGTGGTTGGCAGCAAGCTGACGCCGTCGAGCGCGCCTTCTGAATCGGTAGCTGCTCCCAACGTGGTGGATGGTCTGGCGCTGCGGACAGCATGGGATTCCGGGCAGCTGGCAACGGGCAGTAATTGGGGTACTGGACTGCCCGCACCCGGAGCCGATCAAAACTCCGTCGTTACCACTCTGAAGATGCTCGATGATGCTGCTGACGCGCTGGGCGATCTCTCCATATCGGAAGCAGTCTTCCAGATCATGCGAGGCAATTTCGGCCGTGGCGGCGGACTGATGGACGCCATCTCTCGAGGATCGCGTCCGCCGGATCCGGATGTAGTAGATACACCAAACGGAGGGATCGACCTAACGCATCGGGTCGCGTTGCTGTTCGCCGGAGCCGTCGCAAAGGCCCCTGCGTGGAACGCGATTCCTCAGCATCCGCGCGCCGCAGCCGAGTCCCGGCTTGATGCCTGGCTGAGCAATATTCTTCCAGACCCAACGACAGTTCGGTGTCAGGTGCAATATCAGGATACGAGCGACAATCCTCAGACGATGGTGGTTGCCCTCAGCGATTTAAAGATCGGTCCGCTCGACTTCCTTGCAATGTCTGATGCTGCCGAAACTCCGCAGCGTTCCGAACTTGAGAATCGTATTCTTTTCGCCGCACTGCTGCCTGCCGGGGCAGAGAGTGCAAAGATTGTTTTCGATGCGGCAGGGCTTCCTGCAGGGTCTCTGCTGTTCCCTGATGTCTTGTATGTCGCTCAGACGCTGCGCAAATTCATTGGGTCCTGCCGTGCTATCTCGCCGCAGGACATGACACCACCGGAAACCGACGCCGCAACTGTCGGCGGTGCGATTGATCTCGCTGATCTTCAAACCCGCTGCACCGCGGCGATCAATAGTCTGACAAATGACCTTGCGGCTCTGACATCGGCTGCAACCCCTGATGCAATTCGCACAGCACTGTATCAATGCAGCTTCTACGGCGTGTCCGGGTCAATTCCCACCAGTACGAGCGGGGCCGATCCGAACCTTGCGCAACAGCAGACCACTGTTACCGGTGTGCTTCAGGAGAGATTGACTAAGGCGTCCAAAGTGACTGTTGCGACTGCAGCAGCTTCGGACCTTCAGGGAATCTTCCAAACGATTTTCGGAGGCGACTTTGTGGTGCTTCCGCAATTCACGCCACCGTCGCTTGCTGACCTGCAGAGTGCATTCGGTCAGTCTTCTTCTCTGATAGCGAGCGATCCTCAGGCGCCTGCGAGATGGTTGCGACAGTTGACATACACACATGACGGCATTTCCCGGCTTGATTTGGCGCTGAGTGCAGTGCAGGCGATCAGTGGTGTTTCGCTTTACCCTCCGGCATTAACGCTGGGGCAAGTACCCGTTCCTATCACGTTGCCGGACCGCTGGCTCGGCTTGCCTATCGACACCTCGAATCCGCCACAGAAGGGCCGCGTCTCGTTGGCATGCATTGCTAATGGCGACCCAGTCACCGAGAACATTTACGCTGGGCTGATGGTCGAGGAATGGCTTGAACGCATTCCCGGCAGCCAGGCGAGCCCGGCAGTCGCATTCCATTTTAATGAGCCGAGCGCACGCGCCCCAAACGCGGTGCTCCTCGCCGTATGTCCAAAACAGCAGGATCTTTGGGATGACGCGATGCTACAAGCGATTCTTTCGGAGACCCTGCAGCTCGCCAAGATCCGCACGGTCGATCTGGCGAGTGTGGGGACGGTCGGCCAGATTCTTCCCGCGCTTTATTTCGCTCTGAACCTGCAAGGGGCGACGATTTCGACACAGTTCGCGCGTCTGAAGGAGACAATCATTGCCACTCGAAGCGTTAGCTAAAGCAACTTTGATTCGTCCATCCATCACCAGCTGGACACGTCTGGAGCCGCAACCACGCGACTCGTCCATGGCTAGAAGTCTGCAGTCGCAGATTCGCGATCCGCTGTGGATGCTCGCTCGACAGTGGCAGGTGGGAGAATTTCTCGGGTCCGATGCGGGCTCCCCGGTTCAGGCCACATTGGCCGGAGAAACACAAACCCTGACAACCTACCGTCCCGGGGCCGATGACACCGCGACGATCGCATTGCACCCCGCGCTTCCACTCGAAGTTCATGTCGAACGGGAGTCGGTAACGCTGAAGCTCCGTGGATCTGTACAACTGGGGTTTTATTTTGAGTCGCTGGTTCGGCAAGGGAGCGTCGCCGGGCCTGAGATCGTGATTGCGGCTTTTCGGGCGTCGTTTCCAGTATCGCCGGTGGTTCCCGATGAGACCTACGCTCCCGTCGATGCGATTCGCTTCCGGTCGCTCATGGCTGGCCGGGTGACTGATGGGGAGGCTCTGTATGTCTCTGCTAAAGCCGTTGCCGCTGGCCAGACCCCTGTGACACCATTGCCCTCGGTTGCGACGAATTCGGGCATGGCGGCAGTACTCTCGTCATTTCTTCAACACCGCAACAGTCTCTTTACCGAACCCGAGTCGGATTCCGCGTGGCAGGATACGCAATTGGACTACGATTTCGCCGTCGGATCGCCGACGCCGGATCAGAATCTTCTTCTGATCGCGCCGTCGTTTCCTGGAGGACATCTCGACTGGTATTCGTTCGCGCTTGAGACTGGCGATAAGAACCCGCTTGCCGCATCAAATCCCGCGCAAATCACGCCGTTCAACTTTAACTTTCTGCCCAACCATGTGACCTTTCGCGGCGTCCACGATTCGCGATGGTGGGCCCTTGAAGACAGCGTCACCGATTTCGGTCAACTGGATGCAGAGCATGTAGACCTGGCCAAGCTCCTGGTGATGGAATTCGCCCTGGTTTATGGAAACGATTGGTTTTCCGTTCCCGTGCCGACTCCACAAGGCGATCTGAGTCGCATAACCACGCTTGTTGTCACCGATACCTTTGGGGTCCGAACCCTGATTCGGACTTCGGAGGACACCACCGTTACTCCCGGAGAGACGCCCTGGTCGATGTATAAACTTTCGGGAAACGGAGTGCGATCGGATTTTATTGTGTTGGCTTCGACGCTTGGCGTTGTGGAGGAGGCTGACGCAATCGAGGAAGTCTTGTTCCTCCGCGACGATATGGCAGCGATGGCCTGGGCCGTCGAACATCAACTACAAGGCGATCTGGACGCACCGGTCGACGGGCAGGAGGCTTATCTGCGTTGGCTGCAGTTGCATCCCGTTCCTGATCCGCCGCAAGCGACGACGGGGGGACCGCAGATTTACTACAGGCTCGAAATTCCGGTGCCAAATAACTGGATTCCGATGATACCCGTGCAGACCGCGCAAGGAGCCCTTTACCTCCGGCGCGGGACCATGGAAATTCCAACTAAAGACGGGCCTTACTTTGTGACGGCCCGCGCTCTTCTTCTCGATCCGGATCAGCCGTTTTTTGTTGCGGATCATGTAGTGCCACGATCGGGCATTCGCGCAGATCGCTATTTCCGCCGTTCACGTTCGTCGGATGGAAGCACATACTTGTGGCTGGCTCGTAAATCCGGAGTTGGCCAGGGTCCCGGTTGGTCCGGTCTACGTTTCGATGTAGTTGAGGCAGAGGCTCCCGCGCCATCGCCCAATTGATTCGGATTAGACAGCGCTGGCGGTTAGCATCACAGCAGCAGCGCAAGCTACTCCGGACTAACCTGCGACGCTGAACGGATGTCGTTTTTCCTTTACCTGTAGAATTTCAGTCCGGCGGCTGCGAGCCGGCTCCACGTTGCAGTTCTCCGGCTGAATTCGCTCCGGTCCTCGGGGCGGTGTAAGGCCCGCATCTTCGTCCAGCACGGCGGTCCTTTTCCGGCTTCGGAGGTATCAGGCTGGCGATCATTGCCAAAAGGCATCGGCGCAGGCCAATTGATCCCGAAGCGAGCCAATTCGGAGACTTGATCGGGGTATTCAACCCTGGTGGCACTCTGAACTGTTGAGTCTGCATGAAGTGCAGCACTCGGAGAGAACTTCATAACCCATCTAAACAATTGAAACTTTCAAAAAATAGCTGAACCGAGGACATGAGGTCTGTTCTTTAGAGACAGAACCGCCTCGTTCTTCGTCTTTACTTTGCCGGGGGGATGTATGGATAGACCGTGATTGTGAGCGGCAAAGAGAGAGCGGGATGCCAACTTGTGTTGCCAGCAAATAGAGCGGTCAATTGATGGGTTCCCGCAGTCATAGCCGTGTTCGGCGCGTTGACCGTGGCATTCCCGGTGCCGTCGAGAGTAAAGGATTGAGCGTAAACTCCGTCGAGCAGAATTTCGCCGTAGGCGGATCCAGAACTTTGAACATTTGGTGTGGGATCACTACTTCAGATTCGCAGACTCGGGCGGTGTGAGCACGAACTCACACGTGGTCTCAGTCGAGCAAAATAATACCCCGCTCCGAAGCAGCAGCGCATGCGAATCCTTCGGTACTGCCAAACCAAGGTTCAGCTGCCCCAGGGTCTCGCTCAGGCCGCGCAGCCCCTCATCACCGCTCACCATCGCCACGTGCTCAATTTTTGCCGCCGATGCCTGCAATACGAATACCCCCGAACCCTTCACCCCCGGCGGACGCGGCACATGGAACGTTCGCTGCATCTGCAATGCCCGGTCCGCGTGCGGGTCCTGCGCCGCTGTCACGCTGTATTTAAATCCCGGAATTTCACTCCTTTGTTATCAATCTTTGTCCGGCATTTAACTGCAGATTCACGGCACTTAAACACCGGAATAATGCACTAAAGTGTTGTTTTTGACATTAATTGTCGTAGATATTTTGACATTATTTGTCGTGCCTTCAGGGGGATGTCGTGCCCACTAATTAATTGAAATTCGTCAAAACACTCAAGAAAAGCGATCGGATGAGTATAAGAGGTCCGCGTCTCTGATTTCGCTCGATGGCAGTCATGCCGACCACTACGACATATAGCGGCAAAATATCTACGACAGATAGCTCCATAAGCTACACCCACCCGAGACTCCGAAAGCACCCCTCCCAGCTCGGCTGGAAGCACATCAATCTCACCGGTGACTTACTTAGCGTACGATCTGGTCCGTTTTCTGAAGGAACCCAACACGCTCCAACCCAAATAAGGCAGCGTCAATGGTCACGAAAAAAGCTCGCCAGCACTGGAGCCAGCGTCTCCGGGTTCACATCATGCGTCTGCCCGGCGAGAGCCCGCAGTCTCGCATTCGGAAATGCTTTACTAAGCGCTACGGCTGTTTTACTCATGAAGGGATAGCTGGCACTACCGCTCATCACCAGTACGGGTATGGTCAGGTGGGCGGCCCGCGCTATCGGTACTGCAGCAGTCTCCCCCATTACGCCAATATGGTCATACGCGAGCGTCGGGCCTAAAGCCTCGAACATGGGCCAGACTGGACCATGCCGCATTCCGCTAATCTGCTCGGCGGGCATGCCGACAAGCTTCATAAATAGAGCTACGGCATCGCCTCCGCGCCCCGCATTCAGCAGATCTGCTAATTGGCTCCGGTACTCCTTCCACGCATTCTGCGCTTCTGCGTCGTCATTGTAAGGCGCTTCGTACATCGCAAGAGCTTTGACCCCTATTTCCAAGCTTCAATGCCGCCTCGAACGCAAGAGCTGCGCCAGACGAATGGCCATAGAGGCACGCCGTTCCTCCGGCGCTTGCGACCAGCGCTTCGATATCATCGACTTCACGATCAACAGCATAGGCTGGTTTGTCTCCGCTATCTCCTCTCCCCCTGCGGTCGTAGCTGAAAACGGTTAGGTGTTGGGAGAGGAACCTGACAAGTTCAGGTTTAGAGCCAGAAGAGCGTGTAGTTAAGGCCCCATCGACAATAACGGTCGTGGGACCCGAACCTGCTACGTCGTATGCAATAGTTGTGCCGTCGGTGGACGTTATGGTGTTCATACTAGTACCAGAAAATAGTCTTTCAACACAGCGGTCGTCCAGTCGATTCATCCCTAATTCTACTTACAGGTCATCAAGCCCGGAATACGCAAGGCCCTCTGTGCAGTAAGCTGTCCGGTACCACCTGATGCTGCCAAACACCGCGATCAGAAATGTGCCAACTAGAATGACAAACAACAGGCAGACGGGAGGCCCGAACGCCAGGACTGCTGGCGCTGACGTATTCGTTTCACTTTTTGGTGAAGCGAGTTAGTTGCGAAAGCACACACATCCATCGCCCATTTTTCTTCACCCATAGATCTGTTGCCCGTTCCTCGGTATTAAACGTTTGGCCCGTGAATTTGCCCGTTGTGGTCGTCAATGCTGTGACCGCAGCGGAATTGCCATAGATTCGGACTCTCACATCTCGGGAGTCCATCACCTCGTGGCTCAAACTCCCTGATCGGATCACCCCAAGAAAACGTGCTCTGTCGACTATGCCGCCATCTGGGTCGATGATGATCCAGTCGTCGGCAAGCAGCCGCCCGATTGCCTCTGGATCGTTCTTCATCATTGCGCGTCCGAACTCGTCCTCCAGTTTTAATATTTCTCGCGTGTCGATGCTTTTTGTTTGGGCTAAGAGAGGCACTGCAGCGGCGATTAACAGGGCAATGATGGTTCGTCTCATTAACGCACCTGCCGCATTTGATGCCGAATTGTGCCTTTGAATACGCTTCGGAGGGTCAGGAATCTTCTGGGACCACGTGCTGATTTTATTTTGTGCAATGATCGTTCGAAATGAGCTGCGAGTGCCAATTCCGTCCAAATGCGATCTGCGCCGGTGCGGCAAGAGACTCTCCTAGAGCTCCGGGGGGTACACGATGCCGATTGCAACTCGGACATGATCGAGCATGCTCATCATCTGGCGCGCCATGTCGTGTGTGATATTGGGCTCTCTGTGCGGCTGCTGCGTAGTAGACCGCAGAAGTGACTAACTTCATAGTTGAACCCAGTGGATTCAAAGGCTCGTCAAGTTCTACGGTGCGTCCATCGACGTACCGTATGGTCGCATGGACGATCGGTTGGCCGACAAGCCGGTGGATCACTATCTCGTGGCGGTATGCACAGACGGCATAACTACGGACGGCCGCCACGATAAAGAGTGCACACCTGCGTAGCCCGTTTGGCTAATTCGAGGCGAAGTCCTTTCGGCGCGAGCACTTCAATCTCACTTCCCAACCCCAACAGCATTCCGGCTGCATGACCGATGCTCTCAATCCAGATTGTGGCATGACGCCAACCATCCTGGTCAGGCTGTGCAAGATGGATGGCCTCTGCAGCGTCTGCGCCCAGACGATCCACGCGAGACATAGCACTCTGCGCAACACAAATCGTAGCCCTCAAGCGACGAAGACTTGATTCGAAGCGTGAAACTTCTTCCTGCCACACGGTAGCGAGATCGAAGTTCTGGGGTTGGATATATTTGCGCGGGAGTATGTGGACTCTGCGGATACTTTCGACGCGATAAATGGACATTCGCGTTTCTTGGCGCCCTACCATGTACCATGTTCCTGCCTTCAATACGAGGCCGAGCGGCTCAACAAAGCGCCTTCTGCGGCCACTCCAGCTTTCATAGTCCATTTGAACAACGTGACCTGCCCAAACCGCCGCGGCAACCAGTCGGAGATGCGGCGGAGTGGTCGAGCGGCGATACCAGTCCGCTGGATCCAGATAAAAACGCTCGCTGGCATGATATGCCTGCTCGCGGGTTGTGCGTGGCAATGCCGCGAGTACCTTGAGACGAGCGGCTTCCGCCGTTTCCGCGAAGCCGAGCGCGGCGGCTGCTACGGCAACGCTCGCGAACGGCAACGCTTGGGCCTCGTCCGCGGAAAGCCCGGTCAGTCTGGTCTGATATCCGTGCGCCAGTCTAACGCCGCCAGTACGTCCCCGGTCCGAGCTGATTGGCACACCGGATTGGATGAGGGTCTCGATGTCACGGTATACCGTGCGAACAGAGACTCCCAGTTGCGTGGACAAGTCACCGGCAGTCGTTCGGCCCCGAAGCTGAAGCATCATGAGGAGCGATAACAAGCGGTCGGCGCGCATAAAACACATTATTTCGCAAAACATGACAGGGGATGTCATGTTTTAGGGCTAATCTCGGTTACTGGCCGCGGGGGGCGACAAACGTACCGCGGTTGAGGAATCCTTAATGAGCTTTACGCGGCGTGCACTTCTGGCAGGGACGGCGGCAGCCGCGTCCACGCACGTACTTTCACAGCGATTTGGAGAGTGGAATATGGCGGAAGATGGTGTTCTGGAACTGCGGCAGTACACGCTGTATGGAGGAAAGCGAGACACGCTGATCTCGATCTTCGAGAAGAACCTTATCGAGCCGCAAAACGAGTTGGACGCTCATGTGCTGGGCACCTTCCGCGATCTGGACGACCCTGACCGGTTCGTCTGGCTCCGCGGATTTCGCGATATGCCCGCACGCGGGAAAGCTCTTGAGGCATTCTACGGCGGGCCAGTTTGGCAGGCCCACAAGAAGGATGCCAACGCCACGATGGTCGATTCTGACAACGTATTGCTACTTCGTCCCGCATCGCCGGGATGGGGGATTTCGGAGCAGGCCGCGAGGGGCACCGCCGGCGGAGTTTATGCCGCAACCATTCACTATCTCGGGGGCGTGGATGCTGCGCAGTTTGCCGAATTTTTCGATCACGCGGTACTTCCGCTGCTCACCGCGGCAGGCGTACATCCTATTGCTCGGCTGGTTACAGAGGAGCAGCGTAACAATTTCCCCCGGCTCCCGATTCGCGAGTATGACCGCGCGTTCTTATGGTTGGCCCGATGGGCAAGCCTCAATGACTACGACGCATTTCTGGCTCACTGCAGGACGTGGAGTGGTTGGCGAGATGCCGCACCCGCATCTGTGCTGCCGGCGCTGATGCAAAAGCCTGAGCGGCTAAGGCTGATCCCTACGGCGCGCTCGCAGATGCAATAGCGCAGCGGTCTCTGGAGATGCACATGATAGCTAAGTTCGCTCGGAGAAGTTTCCAGTTCCTTCTAGGAGCCTGTATGGTGCGGATTCTCAATCCATCGCCTACCGCGAGTCTGCTAAGCCGGTCCCTTTCGCAAAGAAGTAAGCAATTTAAAGCGGCTGAATGTCGGCTGCCTGCCAGCCTTTAGGCCCCTTAATCACATTGAACTGCACAGCCTGACCCTCTTGGAGGCTCTTGAAGCCGCTCGAGGTGATTGCGGAGTAATGGGCGAAAACGTCTTCGCCGTTTTGACGGCTGATGAAGCCAAACCCCTTGGCATCGTTAAACCACTTCACTGTTCCCTGTTCCATAGTCTTTTCCTCGGTTCTCATCTGTTGCCATGCTCAGTCAAATTGGGGTTCGGGTCGCATCTTTGCTGAAACCAAACTTGTTCCCGTGCAAGGGTGTTTGCATAGTAGCACTCGCTCATTAAATTGTGGCGTCCCCAAATCCGCGAGAAGTAGCGGTCTCCACTACAGTCCCAGGTTATCGTTCACTGCGATCTCGATATCCTGCTCCGACCCGAGATAGCGTTCGGTCGTCTGGATCGAGGAATGGCCCAGGAGGAATTTGATCTGCTCCAGATCCCCGCCATTCTTGCGGCAGAGCTTCGCGCAAGTGCGGCGCAGGTCATGGGCGCCGAAGTGCTCGATCCCGATTTGTTTCGATGACTGTTCAACTACCGACCAGACCGCCCAGTCGCTCATCGTGTCGCGATTGACTTTTCCCGACTTCGAGACCGAGCGCAGCAGCCGGCCATCTTCGATGCCGGCCGCGGTCATCCAGGCGTTGATCCCCTGCTTGACCCAGAAGGGGATGGCAACGGTGCGGACGCGTCTTCCCTTCCCTTCGAGATCCGCCAGCACCCATCGGCCCTCTCTCTGCTGGATGGTCTCGACGTCGAGCTCGGCCAGCTCGTTCCGCCGCAGGGCGCAGCCAACCAGAAGCGCCAGGATCACGTAGTCGCGTTTGCCCTTCAGGGTGGAGCGGTCGGGGACGGCCAGCAGCTCCTTGGCCTGCTCCCGGGTCAGCCAGTTCCCCAGCCGGGTTCCCTTCTGGCTCATGTTGGGGACGTCGGTTAGGTTCGCGGCCTCCTCGGCCCCGAGCATGCCGTTCTTCCGCGCCTCTCCGATCATTTTGCGGACGGCCGAGAACCGGACGTTTATAGTGGATGGCGCCAGCGACTCCATGCCCGCCCGCCACTCCATTAATAAGGACCGGGAGAGAGGTCGGCTGGCACAGAAGACGAAGAGGTCGTCGAGGGCCCTGGCGTAGTTGCGCCGGGTATGGGGTTGGAATGCCCGGCCACTTTTGTACCAGTTGAGATGAGACAAACTGGAATGAGAGGAACTGGCTATGGCACGAGGGAAGAAGTATACGGCGGAGCAGATCGTGAATCTGCTGCGACAGGTTGAAGTGGGTATTGGGAACGGTAAGACGTTACCGCAGGCCTGCAAGGAAGCTGAGATCGTCGAGCAGACCTATTACCGTTGGCGCAAGGAGTACGGTGGGTTGAAGGTGGATCAGGCTCGACGGCTGAAGGATCTGGAGCAGGAGAACGCGAAGCTGAAGCGGTTGGTGTCGGAGTTGAGCCTGGAGAAGCTGGTGTTGAAGGACATCGCCTCGGGAAACTTCTAAGCCCTGAACGACGGCGTTGTGCGGTGAGCCATGCGCGGCAAGCGCATGGGATGAGCGAGCGGCAGGCGTGCCGGGTGGTGAAACAGCCACGCGGCACGCAACGCTATCGGCCGACACAGCGCGACGACGAAGATACGCTCACCCAGGCCATCGTAACGTTGGCCAGCCAATATGGTCGCTATGGCGCACACCGGTATCCGATTTGAGGAAGTGCCGCCCGGAGCAAGGGGCACAGTAGTGGTGCCTCCGTATACGGCCGTTCTTCTAACCTGGCAATAAGCTGGCGTACGCCTCGCGTCACAGCAGAGATAGGGAGTTTCATGGCGTTCGATTTGGGGAAGCATTACGGGCAGGAAACAGTGAACAACAAGGCTGATATTGCCGTGCTCCGCCTCAAAATTTTGCTCGATTGGCGACAACAGGGCCTGGCTCGTTTCGAGCCATTTCCATTCGAACAGCGACCCGAATCGATCATTCACGGGTTTCTCCAAGTTCTGCTTACATCCCAGATAACGCTCGGTGGTCAGAACTGAGGCATGGCCCAGTAGAAACTGGATCTGTTCAAGCTCCCGGCCGTTTACATTGCACAGTTTGGCGCAGGTTCGACGCAAGTCATGTGGAGCAAGGCGCTCCAAACCGAGGCGCCGAGCACAATCGCGAACAACGTACCAAACCACATTTTCAGAAATCCCGCGCCCCCCAGGCTGATCCGTGCCTGCTGACTGATTGAAAGCTAGGATGAAAATCACAACCTACTATGATCATTCCGACTCCTTCCTCCGCTGACCCTGGTCTCTAAACCAACCACAGTCTACCGGGCTTCAGTAGAGCTTTCGCCCTTATCTAATCAGCCTTAAGTTGGAGATCGTTTCTCCTGGCCATGATGAGAAGCGCGCGTGTTTGTCCTTTCAAGCGCGACGCCGTTGATGACCATTCTCGGAACCAGGCTTCAGACACGTCGTTGTGATTGTTCTTTCGTCCTTGCTACCTGTGGAGACTTCGTGGAAGAGCTATCGTCGTCGCAGTGCGGGAAAGTGGGAGCGCAAAGCGCTTCCAAGTCGAAGGCGTCTTTTCCGCACTCACTAAGCTGGCACGGTTCCTGGTCTGTGCTCGTTGCCGCTGGACAACACAGCCCACGCGATCCGTGCGAGCTTATTGGCTATCGCAACCACGATGACGTTCTTGTGAGCTCTGGCGTCGAGGCGATCCAGCAAGGCTCCGATCGACACTCTACTCGCTTGACCAGGCCCACGGCTGCTCGTGCGCTATGGATGAGAATCTTGCGCAGATAGACATTACCGTGTTTTCTGACGGCGATGGCGCAGTCGCCGCGAACTGCTGCGGAGCTTTCCGAGTGTCGCTGCAGCGGAAGCACAGGTCTAATCGCATCAGTTTCCAGTGATGCCGCGATGACATCGCGGTCCATTGCAAAAGCAAAACGCACCAGGAGCGCCGTGGGGACCGTTCTGATGCGTTTTGCGTTGGTGTTTCGAGTTGCGTTATTTGACGACGGGTAGCTCGATGAAGCTGGCCTTGCCTGCCGTGTGGTAGATCCGCTGCTCGGCCTTCTTGTAGTCCTCGGGCTTTGCGTTAAAGATGTTCGGCACGAAGGTCTGCGGGTTACGGTCGTAGAGCGGGAACAGTGTGGACTGGACCTGCACCATGATGCGGTGGCCGGGCTGGAAGACGTGGTTGACCTGCGGGAGGTCGAACTTCACCAGCTCGGGCTCGTTGGGTATGAAGGCTTCGGGCTTCTCGAAGCTCTTGCGGTAGCGTGCGCGGAAGATGTCGGTGGCGATGGGCAGCTCGTAGCCTCCCCACTCGCCGCGCATGCTCTCGGGGTAGACGTCGATGACCTTGACGGCGAAGTCGGAGTCGGTGCCTGACGTGGAGGCCATCAGGTTGACGATCGGCGTTCCGCTGACGCGCATGGGCGCGGTGAGTGGCTCGGAGACGAAGGTGAGCACGTCGGGGCGGCCGTCGACGAAGCGCTGGTCCGTCACCAGCCACGTGCGCCAGTTCGGGTTACCCTCAGCCGAGATCGGACGCGGGCTGTAGGGAACAGGCTTGGCCGGGTCGGAGATGTACGCGGTGTACTTCTCGCCTGCGGCGGATGGAGCGTTGAAGCCGACCTTGCCGTCTGCCAGCAGGTAGAGCGGCTTGGACTTGTGCTCGCAGTCCGACTCGCAGCTCAGCGGCCACTTTTGGAGGCGGTCCCAGTGGTCTTCGCCGGTGTTGTAGATCAGCACGGGCGGTGTGTTCGCCTTAGGGCCGTCGGCGAGATGCTCGCGGAAAAACGGCATCATGACGTTGTCGCGGAAGTCGGCCGTTGTGTCCGAGTTCCACACGAGCGGCCCGAGGTTCTTGCCCTCGCGGTTGACCTGCGAGTGGAACCACGGCCCCATGGCGAGGTAGTTCATGTTGTTGGCCTTGTCCATGGGCTCGTTGGCGCGGTAGCTGTGGATGGCGCCCCACATGTCTTCCTGGTCCCAGATGCCCTGCAGCCAGATGGTGGGAACGGTGAGGGGCTTGCCCGCGGAGAGTTTGTCGAGGGCCTGCGCCTGCCAGAAGCCGTCATAGGCGGGGTGTGCTTCGACGGTCTTCCAGTAGGGCAGCTGCTCTTCGCCGAGCTTGCGAGCCATGTCGCCGGTCGAGCCGGTCTCGAGGTAGCCGGTGTAGTCGTCATGGGCCGGGTGGGGGACGCGCTTGCCTGAGCCGCGCGCGGTGGTCTGCGAGAGGAAATAGTCGAGGTTAGTCTGACGGAAAGCTCCGTAGTGGAACCAGTCGTCGCCCATCCAGCCATCGGTCATCGGGCTCTCGGGGATGGCGGCCTTAAACGCCGGATGCGGGTTGAGCAGCGCCATCTGTACGGTGTAACCCTCGTACGACGAGCCGATCATGCCGACCTTGCCGTTCGACTCGGGGATGTTCTTCACCAGCCAGTCGATGGTGTCGTAGCCGTCGGTGATGTCGTCGGCGCCGGTCTTGTTCCACTGGCCGATGGGTGGCGGCGTCATCAGATAGACGCCCTCGCTGCCGTACTTGCCGCGAACGTCCTGGTAGACGCGAATCCAGCCGGCGTGCACGAAGGGCTCATCGGGCAAGCCGAGCAGGTTGATCATCTTGGGCTGGTCGGGTGGCTTGGGAGCGTCGGGATCTTCGGCGGGCGGACGCATCATGGGAGCGACAGCGCCCTGCGGTGTCGGCGTGCGATTGGCTGCGGCACGGGCGGCGGCGTTGTAGGGCGTACGCGTCAGGATGATGGGGACATTCTTCGCGCTCTTGGGGATCACGATGACGGTGTAGAGCTTGACGCCATCGCGCATGGGAACCATCTCCACGCGCTTGATGTAGTCCTTCTCCGGCTCGGGCGTCTTGTAAGACGGGATGGCGGGGGGCGTAAAGGACGGTGGAATATCGTTGCCGACGGGCTGCTGCTGCTGCGCCGAGGTACAAACGGAGACAGCAAGCAGGCAAGCTGCGGCAGATCCTTTGATTCTCATCGTAATCGAGATCCTTCGTAAGACTTGGATTTTGTTGTATGCGATCTATGACGAATGCTTGTTTCCAAAAGTCGCAACGAAGCGCAGGTAAATAATGCGGTGTTCCCGAAACGAACGATTTCCCACGGTCAGGTAACCGAAGAGGGACAATTTCTCTCTCGAAACATTTTTGCATGTTTTTTTCGCGAGCGTAGCCTCGCCATCCTCTCCGGCTTCTTCGGCATCCTCTCGTCATGGTCGGGCTCTACGGAGTCGTCTCCTACCTCGTCACTCGCCGCCGCAATGAGCTCGGCATCCGTATCGCCCTCTGCTCCACTCGCCAGCAGATTATCTCGCTGGTCATGCGTGATGCCGGACGCATGCTCGCGATCGGAATCGTCATTGCTGCGATCGTCTCTTTGCTGGCTACAGTTGGCGCAGGCTCGATCCTCTTCGGACTGAAGTCATGGGACGCCGTTTCGCTCGGCTTCGCCGTCGCGCTGCTGTCTGCAGTGGCGGTCGTCGCAAGTGTTCTGCCGGTCTTCAGCGCGGCGAAGCTCGACCCCATCGCCGCGCTGCGGCGCGAGTAGGCTATAACTGATATTCGTCAGTGCCACTCATCACACATGCTAGGCCGACATTCCGGTACCAATCCGCTCGTCAATGAGTGACTCGGCGTGATGCGCTCACCGACAACGTTCAGTTCGCATTGCTTCTCGTGGCTCCGATTGATTGAGAATTGCAGTGGAGATGTCACTCCAGTTTCGGTTGTGATCAGAGATTGGTTACTCTTCACGCAACACCTCTGCAGGATCTGCCTTCATCGCTCGCAGCGCCGGAGCGAGCGAGGCTAGAAGACTCACGAACGTCAGAATGCAGACCACGGAGATTAGAGTTGCGGGGTCAAGTGGCTGATCTCGAAGAGAAGACTGCGTAGAAAACGACTCAGACCGACGGTGGCCACCAGTCCTACAATTCCACCGATCAGCGTCAAACGCAATCCATCATCCAGGATCATGCGAAATACGCTCGCTCGCGAGGCACCGAGCGCTACGCGAATGCCGATCTCTCTCGCGCGCTGAGAGACGGAAAATGCGATCAAGCCGTACAACCCTATGCACGCAAGCCCCAGCGCAATCAGGCCGAACACGGATAGAACAACTGCCTCGAGCCGCGGCCGTGCGATTGAGTCCGAAACCATTTGTTGCATCTCTTCTATTTTTGAGATGCCCTGATCCGCATCTACCATCCTGACCTGTTCCCGTATGGCCCGCACCAGACCGGCGGGCTTGCCAATGGTGCGCACTACTAACGCCGTAAACGGAAATGGCTGCTGGTCATTAGGCATAAACAAGCACGGATCGGGTGGCGTGCTCACACCACCATGACGAATATCGGCGACGACGCCTACCACTTCCACAGTCGGTGTGTTGGTCCACCAGACCTTAACTCGCTTTCCCACCGGATCCTCGCCCGGGAACAGCATCCGCGCCGCGGTTTGGTTCAGAATGGCCACCGGAGGTACGCCCGCGCGGTCATCAGAGCTAAAGGCACGACCGCGAATCATCGCAATGCGCATCGCCTCAAAATAGCCTGGAGTGATAATCGAAACATCTCCGCCTGGCCGCGCATTTGGTGCGGGCTCGGGTCGGTCCGCACGGTGATACCACGTTCCCGAGTTCGTGCCCTCCATCGGCAGTATCCCAATCGAGCCGGCGGTTACCACGCCCGGTAGTGAGCGAATCCGATTCAGTATCTCCCTCACGCGCTCGAGCCGGCCGCACGGTCCGCACGTGGGATCTGTTTCCATCGAGCGATAACGTGATCGTGACAGACGCCAAAGCTAAAACGCACGAGGTAGCGCGCAAGATGAGCTGTTCGAGCATCACCCTGGCCACGAAGAGCAGTGAATCCAGAATCTCAACCGGAGAGTCGAGTTCCATCTTCTCCTCAAGGATGAACGACGACTCGACGGGCTGAAAGAAATGGGGTAACGTACCTCTGGCAAGCTGACGCAGCCGCTTACCCTGCTGACCCATCCGGGCAATCAACTCCTTCTCTGGAAGATCAGCCAGCAGTCCGAGTGTGTGGATGCCCCAGGATGCGAAGGTCTCGGAAACATTCTCGAAATCGCACGACAGAAGCCGGACGCAACCCGCGTTGCAGGCATGGATGCGTGGAACCAACAGCTCGCAAAGTCATCAAGGGGCAGAAGGGTAGGCGCGTTGGCGCCGGTATCGATTGCACCCGGCATGGCGAGTACCTCAGGCGTATCGGGGTCGAAGTCAAGTTCTCCGTTTCTGCGTTTCTCCAACGTCTCAGGGGAGCCCGCCATCTGGCGCACGCCGGTGATCCATAGGCCAACTTCCGGACAGTCAGATTCCCGAGCGATGTGCGAGACCAGCCTGAGTCTTGAAAAGGCGACGATAGCCGAAAGGGGTGAGGCCAGTATGCCTTCGAAAAACATTTGAGAAATGTGCTTGATCTGCGAAACCAGCTCCGTGGGCGATTTCTGCCAATGAGGATTCAGTCTCTCTGAGTTGCTCTTTTGCGAGATTCACGCGATATTCCCTCACATACTCTCCGGGGGTGAGGCGAAACCAGCGCTTGAACTCCCTTGACAAGTGAGCAGGGTGAACTCCTACGGATTGCGCGATTCCCTCCATGGTCGAAGCTTCCGTCGCTGTGTCACGCAGCAGATCCTTAGCCTGATCAAGCCAATACGGTGGCCTGCTCCCCCCGCCCCTTTTCCTGCGATGAGCAAACCCGATTGTGCTCATGAACAGTCCTTCAAGGACGATTTCTGACAACGAGTCGGGGTTCATTAATTCGCACAACATCTGAGCCCGGAGCTGCCGAGTCTCATTGGCTTCGAAACCAATCGAAGTGGACAACGGCAGGCCCGATTGACGGACTCGATCCAGAAAAGCCGGGCTGAATTCCGCTGCAAGAAACGTGGTAGCACAAGGAAACGAATCCCGTTGCAATCGCTCCGAGGGAATGAAAATTCCAGAGTTTTGCCTTAGATCAACAGTTCGGCTTCCCAGCCGCTTGGCACAATGACCAGTTTCGACGAACACCACAGAAGCCTGCTCATTGCCATGCCATGAAGAGAGCATACCGCCGTCGTAATTGATCCTGCGAACAGCAATCTCGTCGAAGGACCAACTCTGAAGCAGAGTCCCATAGTGCTGGCCGGCAGGCAGAATCTTCGACATCCGAACTCCTCTCCTCAATAGCGTGCAAGAATGCAAAGCGCTTTCAATACCTGTTTTTTGGGATGAATCATGCTGTAAAAGATGCAAAGCTGACCAAAGGCGATCTTATGACTTCTTTCAGTAACTCTGTTGTCGAAATTTCCGACGCTGAGCACTCCCCACCGGTTGATAAAAACAAAAAAGCTAAGGGATTTTTGCAGTTCTTCCTATTCGCAATTGTAATGGCTACGATCTTGATCGGATTGAAGGTGGCGCTCACCAAAATACCCGCCACGGCACTCCTTCTGCGGCAGGCACAAACGGGAACAATGACGATCCCGCTAATGCTCACGATAGACGGTATTGGGTTCACGGCTGTGATCCTCTTCAACGTCCTCGCTTCGAGAATCCAGAATGTTCCCTTCAGTTCCTTTGGGCTTCCGGTTAATGCCATATCTGGTAAACGACTTTCTCAAGGGTTTGCGTGGGGAATTCTGATCGCTTCGTTGGTGATTGGCGTCACGTTCCTGCTTGGTGGGCTTCGCTTTGAGGGCTTTGCGCTGAGTACAGCAGAGTGTTTCAGGTACGGATTTATCTGGGTATTGACTTTCATTGTGATTGCTCTTTTCGAGGAAACTTTATATCGCGGATACGCGCTTCAGTCGCTGAGTGCGGCACTTGGCTTTTGGCCGGCGGCAATCCTGCTCTCCGCTTTATTTGGAGGGCTCCACCTCCTGAATCCCGGAGAGACTCTTATAGGGGCGCTGGACGTAATGTCCTATGGACTAGTCGCGTGTTATACGCTGAGGCGGACTGGAAACCTCTGGTTTGCAGTAGGACTACATGCTGCTTGGAACTTTGCCCTCACGGTGCTCTACTCAGTGCCAGGGAGCGGGATGCAGGCCAAAGGTCATCTTCTACGAGCGAGTCGCTCTGGCGCGCCTTGGCTGACAGGAGGATCGGATGGCCCCGAGGGAAGCATTATTGGTCTTGCGGTTCTAGCTGCTTCGTTCTTCGCTTTCAGGATCATCTTTCAAGCGCGAGATTCACACAGGGAGCATGTGGCGTAACTTGAGTTGCTACCTCGTCACCATTGCGGTGGCGAAACTTTCTCGATGAGCGAATCCGCTTGCCGGTTATTAACTTCAGGATCAATCCGGGTAGATATGCCACGAAGAACCCGCACACTCACACAGCTGCCGAGCTCCACACTCACCTTGCTGACCTCGCCGCAGATCGCTGGATCGTTCGCATCGCACACCTCTCCCTCCCACAGTCGAGGAGCGATCAGGCCGAGCCCGGGTTTTGACGAAGGCGCCAAATGGAGACAAGGAGTTCTTGGCGCCCGATACTTCCGAATTATGGTCAGCACTCGCTGATGACTGGAGATCTACCTATGGCAAAGAGTAACGTTGAAAAGGTCTTGACCGTTTTTGCCGGCATCAGCGCCGGTGACATAAACCGTGCAACTCAGTACGTCGACCGCAAACGGTTTTTACAACACAATCCTTACGCGGCCGACGGCATGGAAGGGCTAACGAATTTTATCCGTCAGTCGCCGCGTAACGAACTCCAGCTGGCCGTGGTACGGGCATTTCAGGATGGCCCATACGTGGTTACTCAGGCGAAGGGGCAGCGGTCTGGAAAGGAAATCTTCTTCGACATTTTCAGGTTCGAGGACGGTTTGGTTGTCGAGCACTGGGCCTTTTCCGCCAAGGACGCTCCACCCAACCGGAGCAGGCACACCCAGATCGATGGACCAACCGAGGCCGAACACGTCGAGGACACAGAAAAGAACAAGTCATTGTTGCGCACGTACTACGAGACTTTTCACATCCGCGCGGATCACAGTCGAATCGAGCAGTACTTTACTGGGGGCCTTATGATTCGACACCAACCGGGCGTACGAGACGGGGTCGCGGAGTTCATGCGTGACGTAGAGGTGCTCATGCAGCACCGGACCATCGACGAGATCAAATTTCTGTTGGGACATGGGGACTTCGTGTTCATCGCCGCCAAGGGGAGTCATGAGGGCGAACCTTGCGTCTACGCCGACCTGTACCGCGTGCAGGACGAGAAGATTGTGGAGCACTGGGGCTTTCCCGAGATGGTTCCACCTAAAGAGTTATGGAAAAACAAGAACGGCATGCTGTAAGGTCACAGGCTTTTGTCTGTCTGTGCTTTTGCGGTTATCGCCTGGAGAAGGCCTTACGCTACGCGCGTTGCCGCAATGTAATCGCTCAACGCCTTTCGCGGTGGCTGCTATTGTGTGCGGATCGGTCGGAGTCCAGTGTTCTCCAACTGACACATCAATACCTCGGGGATATGCTGGGCACCAATCGCTCTACCGTCAGCTCGGCAGCCGCGCAGCTGCAAAGCGAGGGTCTCATCGAATACTCCAGAGGCAAGGTCACAATTACCGACCGAAGTGGGCTGGAGGCACGGTCGTGCGAATGAAACCTCAGCACTTTCGGCGCGGCTGCGCTGGGTGCGTAGCCTGTTCTATCAGGCTCCTGCCCTTGACCCGCTCGCGGTAGGCGGCAGCCTGTTGCTGCTCCTGGTTGCCGTCGCGCTGGCAGCCATCGTGCCCGCCCGACGCGCAGCATCGACTGACCCGATGCGCGTACTGAGAACGGAGTAGAAGCTGTCGATGGATTTGGATGCGCATTCTGCTCAGCCGCTTGACCTACCTGCATAGGTACGGTTTAGGAGGATTTAGACTATTTTCGACCGTATGATGGTCGTGTATTGGTCGCGCCGAGCCAACGTTCCATCACTGGTTCGGACACATGGAATCTCAATTGAAGGCATCGTCGTTCAATAAGTGCTAAGGCCTGTTCTCGCCAATTGAGCGCAGCTTTCGGATTTCCCATGATACAAGCCAAACAACGCGCCAAGACTCAAGTAGAATTGTCCCAACGCAAAAGAAATCGCTATCCATATACGTTGCGGCAGAAGTCTTACGCACTCCTGGAGCCAGCCATGAGCAAAGTGTTTCTAGGCCTCGGTCTTTTCTGCCTATGGACATCCGCGTTTGCACAGCAAGCGAATCCGGACCTCATCCTCTTCAATGGCAAGGTCTTCACAAGCGTTGCGTTGGAGCCTTACGTTGAAGCGCTGGCTATTCGCGGAGATCGCATTGTCGCGACCGGAGATACGAAGACGGTTCGGGCCATGGCCGGCCCGCATACCAGCCAGATTGACCTTCACGGTAGTACAGTCATCCCTGGGATCAACGATGCTCATCACCATTTCCAGCTTGAACCCGCGAACGCGATCGATGTGGATCTCAAAACGCAGGATCCGACATGGAAACAGGCCAGCGATGGGATCACGGCAGCGATATTGCGGTCGTCTGCAAACAGCCTGATCAATCTGGAGATCGGGGAGAAGATCTTTCAGGATGTGTCTGTCAACAGGGATGCCCTCGACAAGATAGCGCCACATAATCCCGTTATGCTGATGACGTTGACGGGCCATGGCTTCATCGTGAATACGGCCGCGCTTCGATTGTGCGGGGTCGCCGAGAACCAGCCGGATCCCGTCGGCGGACGCTTCGAGCGCGATGCGAAGGGCCGGTTGACGGGCACGGTACGCGAGTACGCGGGCCTGAACATGGAGCGAACGCTTTCCGACGCAGTGCCCGACGATGTCGCAGTTGCGCAGCTTCGACAGAGTCTCGAAGAAGCAGAGATGTTTGGCATTACCTCGATCCAGGAACTGTCGGCCTTTGCTGCTCCCGCTCGCGTCGTATCCCTGCTGGAAGCCGTCCCAACGCCGGTGCGGATTCGTGTTGTGCGTATGCCCGGGACCACCGCTGCGGGCCGGAATGTCGAAGAGGGCAAGGGCGTGCCGGTTCATCCCGCGCCTCTGATCACAGTGAGCGGAGAGAAGTGGATGGCAGACGGTGTGGGAATCGAAGGAACCTTCACTCCGCGCGGAGCCATTCACATTCCAGCCCCGCTCCCCCTGGATCCCGCGGTGCGCGATCTTCCACTTACGTTTCCAAAGAGCGAGCTTACAGCGATTCTGGGCGAGTCCCTCAAGAACAACGATCAGGTGCTGTTCCATCTTTCAGGTTACCAAGGACCAAAGGCGATCCTTGAAGGGATGGATCAGACCGGTGGCGCGGCGGTGTGGTCGGGGCGTCGCCTTCGTTTCGAACATGGGGACGGGGCGTTTCCAGATTTGCAGGATCGCATGAAGCGTTATGGAGTGATCGTCGTGCAAAACCCCTCACACTTGATGGGCGGAGCTGCGCTGGCTGCTGCCCCGCCGGGGACCGAGTTATTTCGCGAGTCACAGCCACTGAAGTCGTTGCTTGCAGCGGGAATACCTGTAGCGCTTGGATCCGATGGGCCCATCAATCCTTATCTCAACATCATGTTCGCGACCATTCATCTCGACCGGCCGTCTGAGGCAATCACGCGGGAACAGGCCGTGATCGCCTATACGCTTACTTCGGCCTATGCCGAGTTTGCGGAGAAGGAGAAGGGCTCGCTCGAGCCAGGTAAACTCGCAGATCTCGCCGTCTTATCTCAGGACATTTTCACCGTGCCGGCGGAAGACTTGCCGAAAACCATATCGGTCCTGACGTTGGTGGGCGGCAAAGTTGTGTATAAAGCGAAAGCCGCGAATGCCAACTGAAGGGTCGTTCACAATGCGGCCGTAAGGTCTGAATCTCAATACGTGATAGATCGCCGATGCACTCATCGAGGCTAACGGAGTCCATTTGTCGGAAGTAATGTAGAGATCCTTCGACGGTTCGATTCCGTCCCTGGCTTCGGACCGCCGATCATCATCACTTCCCACACACCACCACCATTTGTAAGAACCATTACAAATCGTGAGGGTCCAGTAACAGGTGAAATATATGTGTTTGATAGCGTCACATAGCGGTTGGTTATCGTGCAATTTCAGTGAGTTGCATGACGTTGCCGAAATGGCATGGAAGAGGTCATCGGTTCGATCCCGATGTGAACATGCCTTGTCTCAAGCTGTAACCAGGAGCGTGAGGTCCATGATTGGAATGTGCAGCGGCGTGTAACGGCGGTGGTGGCCAGAGACGGGATCGAACCGTCGAAGCATCTCTACATTGTTTCCGGGAATCGACTTCCGGTATCTATCTTTCCTCGATGAGTGCATTGGCAATTTGTCACCCACTGAGAGCGAAGATTAGTGAAGAGAACAGCGTTCGCGCCAAACTATATGGATGAATTCGTAAGTTTGAATTCAATGTCATCGACTCCGCGAACCACCTCAACGCGCTTCATCTTTGGTTTAGGTTTGTTCAGGATCTTGCGAAGTTCCATAAGAGACGTAACGGTTCGGCCTTCAATGGCTGTGACTAGGTCACCCTTGCGAAAACCGAGATCCTCTGCTCGGCTACCCGCGGCGACGATATTGACCAGTAGACCTGGCACATCGGGCAGACCCACAGCTCGCCGCATTTTCGTCGACGCGCGAGAATCGAGCAGCGTCATTCCAAGGTAAAGCTGGCGACCATTAGCCACTTCCTCCTCAAGGCTAACCAGCCACTTGCGTAACAAGGCTATAAGCTGCGTTCTTTCAACCCGATTCAACCCTGCAACCAAGCTATTTTCATTCTCAAGATGTTCAGGAATGACAGTTTCTAAGAGTTCCACGCCCTTAGGGGTCAGACTTACAAAAACAGATCGACGATCATCGCTGTCAGGTGTCCGTTCCACAAGGCCTTGTTTTTGAAGAGAATCGATCCTCAGACTCATGCTCCCGGATGTGCGGAATAGGCTGCGCATGAGTTCTCTTTGGGTCAGCTTGTATGGTTTGCCGTTGCGGCGAAGTGCGGCAAGTACGTCAAACGTGGCCCGTGAGATTTGAAACTCCTCGAATTTAGCCTCCAAGGCGCGATCTATATGCTCCATAATCCGGCCTGCCCTCCCGATGATCTCGACAGGAGCAAGGTCGTAATCTGGCCGCTCAACTTTCCAAAGTTGGACTGCTCGATCGACGTGGTCTGATGCCATGGCTTCTTCAATCTGATCTGATTGATTTAGCTTTGTCAAAAGCATCTTTGTCAAAACTTGCTTGACTTCAAGCAAACTTTTAGCATGAACTCTGAGAGGAGGGGGGAGAGATGGAAAGTGCGAGCGTCATGAGCAGCGATCAGAAAAAATTTGAAATCAGCTCCGAACATGGGAGGCCTGCTTTTGCAGCTGCAAAAGCGAAGCGCGCATTTCCAGTGCCAGCAATCTCTCGCCGCGCTTGCATTGCGGGTGGGGCAGCTATTGGTGCAGGTGTGCTGCCGGGTCAACAGGCGTTAGCGAAAGGCTTTGGAGGTGTCGATGGCCCCTCTCTCAAGGAGTACGACATCGCTGCGAATGGCATCTTCTTGCACGTAACTGAGCAAGGGGAAGGGCCAGCCGTTCTTTTCTGCCACGGGTTTCCGGACACTTCCTATACGTGGCGCAGACAGATGAAAGCCATCGCGTCAGCCGGATACCGAGCGATTGCTCCAGATATGCGCGGCTATGGACGCAGTTCAGCTCCGGAAGATGCAAGCTTGTATACGCCACTGCAAACGGCCGGTGACCTGGTTGGGCTGCTCGATGCTCTGAAGATTCCCAGCGCTGTCCTTGTGGGTCATGATTGGGGTGCAACTCATGCGTGGAATGCAGCTCTGATGCGTCCCGATCGATTCAAAGCGGTGTTCTGCCTCAGCGTGCCCTACGTTCCACGGGGCGATGCCAGCGTCTTCGAAAGAATGCGGAAGTCCGGCCATCAAAATGATTTCTACATGTTCGAACAGATCCGCGCCGAAGCCGACCAGATTTGGGCTGACGCTGCGGTCACCATTCCAGGGATTCTGTATTGGGCATCAGGTTCTGCTCCAGCCGACACGCGATGGAGTCCTATGGACCCTGCACGGAGCCTCCATCGTCCTGCTCCCGGACCTCTACCATCCTGGGTAGAACCAGATTACATCGAGCATAACGTTGCTGAATTCCAGCGTACCGGATTTCATGGTGGCCTGAACTACTACCGAGCGGCCGAACCGTACTTCTATTTGTCCGCCGCTTTTAGAGGCGCGAAGGTCACTCAACCTTCCTTTTACATGGTGGGAAAGGCGGATGGACTGAAAGAGCTCTACCCGCTGACCATGGACCAACTCCGCGTCGGGCTTCCCGGTCTCGTGGAAAGCCTCGAACTCGACAATGTGGGCCACTGGGTACAACACGAAGCCTCTGCCCAGGTAAGTGACCAACTCGTGAAGTTCCTGCGCGCGGTAAACCTGGCCTAACTCACCTGCAACGAATCGCTGAAATGTCTCATGACTAAATGAGGCCCGATGGAACATCGATAATGACGCGTTCTCAAAAGCCCAACCTAACTGTCCGCACCTTTAGCTCACCCCGCCACACAACGCTCTACCTGGAGGCCGGGCCAGTCGACGGGCCAGTAATGATCTTTCTCCACGGCTGGCCAGAGATCGGCCTGATGTGGCGCTCGCAGCTCGAAGCCTTCGCGTCCGAAGGCTGGCGTTGCGTTGCACCTGATATGCGCGGTTACGGCGGCTCCTCGGTACCCACAGCCTCCGAGGCCTATACATTAAAAGAGATCGTTGACGACATGGTCGAGCTTCACGACCATCTGGGCACGCGCCCGGCAGTCTGGGTTGGCCACGACTGGGGAAGCCCTGTGGCCGGGGCGCTGGCCGCGCATCACGCGGCACGAAGTCGAGGCGTGGTGCTGATCTCGGTCCCTTATTTTCCCGAAAGTTTTGCGCTGCCGAATCTGGTACCGCTTATCGATCGCCAACTCTACCCAGCCGACCAATATCCGGATGGGCAATGGGATTATTACCGTTTTTACCTGACACACTTCGACCAGACTATCGGCGATATGGAGGCGGATATCCCAGCGACTCTCGCATCACTGTTTCAACGTAGTAGTCCTGCGTCAGCGGGTAAGGTCTCACCTTCTGCTTTGCTCACGCAGAACGGCGGACGTTATGGATCGGCTCATCGAGCCCCGGCGACACCGCCCGACCCCACGCTCTGGTCACCCGCTGACTTTGACGCCCTGGTCGAAGTCTTCCGTACCACCGGCTTCCGTCCGGCCAACGCCTGGTACCTGAACGGCACCGCCAACATTGCCTACGCCCACACGGCGCCAGATGGCGGCCAGTTACGCCAGCCCGTATTGTTCGTCAACAGCGACTGGGACGCTATCTGCGACATCAATCGCAGCCGACTGGGAGAACCTATGCGCAGCAGCTGCAAGCACCTGTCTGTGATGAACATGCCAGCCGGTCACTGGCTGCCAGTCGAGAGCAAGATCGAAATCGTCCAGGCTATTCGGTCATGGCTCAAGACGAATAAGCTGTAGAAGATAGGGTTTACAAAGCCAAACTCAGAAAAGGAAGATAACAATGTCAACGACATCTACCGCCGTCGATACCTTAAGCCCATTCGCTTCTTGGAAATTCGAGCACGCAGCTATTCGAGTGCTAGATTTCGATACCCGGAATCGGAGACTTTAGAATCCTCTGCATTTGTCAGACAAGAAACTGGACGGATTCAGGAGGGCACGCCAACTCTGGTAGCGCCCGTTGTCGCGGATCGCGCGGTATGGTTGGTCAGTCTATTTGGATTTGGGGCCGGACCGGAGATAGAATTTGTCCCGTAAGCTTCGGATGTTGGCCCCAAAGGTAAATTCATGGCCGAGAATAAGACCAAACCCACAACCATCAGCGTTCCGGCGTTTCTCGAGGCATGCACTGATGAGGCGCGACGCACAGACGCCAAGGCTCTCACCAAGCTTATGCAGAAGGTCACCGGCAACGTGCCCGCAATGTGGGGACCGTCGATCATCGGTTTCGACAGCTACCACTATACCTACAAGAGCGGGCGCGAAGCCGATATGCTCATCGTCGGCTTTTCGCCGCGCAAGGCCGCAAACGTCTTGTACGGCACGATAGGCTTTGATGGCGCTGAGGCGTTGCTCGCCAAGCTCGGTAAGCACACCACCGGTAAGGGATGCCTGTACATCAAGAAGCTTGCGGATGTGGACATGAAGGTACTTGAGACACTCGTCGAAGAAGCCGTTGCAGCAACGAGGACGCACTACGCAAAACAAGCGTAACCTCGTCGTTGTGCGCTCCGGCTGGATTCAACACTTTGGCATCCCCGCCGCTCAGAAAATTCTTAACGGTCTTGCGGGCTTCATCGTCTGCCAGCTCCATGTTCAAGATGACGCTGGAATAGTAAAAACCCTGGGTTCGATGACCCCTTCTGGCCGCAGCAGAAGCTGAAATTCGAAGCCTTACCCAATGGATTACACCCGACGAGCTTCGGACCGTCTTCGATGCGCGTCGTCGGTGGTTGTGCCGCGTCATAGACGAGGATTGCAAAGATCTCGCCGAGGCTTAGATCCGGTCGCGACGAGCTGCATCGTTACACCAGTCGGCAATACCAAACCTCACCTTTCTTCATTGGGTAAGCTCGATCAGGTGTTTCCAGACATTGCTCCCCATCCACCACATAAAACGCCTCCACGCCAGAGTGAAGATGAACGCGTGAGGTCAACCCGGCTGGAATGTATGCGGAGAATACCAACATCGAGTATCTGGACGCTGGAGGGAGTGGCGGGAGCAAAACCTGATTGACGTGGATACCTCCATGATGGTCATCGACTTTAGACTCTACTGATAGAGCCACCAGGTTCCGTGCGCCTGAAGCGCAACACTTGAAGGGCCTATAGCGGTACGAGCATTGTCTCCGTTTTCGAAGCGATCGATATGCCAGAACAAGGCCTCTTTGAGAGTTGTCAGCAGAGGTTTGTTTTCGACCAGACTGCATCCGATCTCACCTCGTCGCTCAGGCGAGTTCTCGACGCAAGATGGTTCCAACTGTGGGAGGCCATCTCAGACGCAGGGCAGAAGGAAGATCGCGGCCAACGCACATAGCATCCTTTGTTGAATTCATCGTCAGACTCCGATCGGTTCCCATCAATAAATCCGATGTTGGATATCGGTTCCCTATCGCATTTCCTCGAGTTCACGACGGAGAACGGTCGGATGATTGCATTATTCTTGCCTAAGGCATGCAAGAATAAATCTCGATTACGTATAGAATGGAGCGGTGGAATGAGGGGGAACGGTAGCCAAAGTGGCGAAGTCCTGGACTGTTCTATACGCGAAAGGAAGTGCCACCAAAACTGCCACCGGTATTTTTGGAGCGCTTCAAGTTATTGAAAAAGCGATAGATCGGATTGCAACGCACCAGACTTAGGATCTGGCGGAGCAATCCGTGGGGGTTCAAGTCCCCCCTTTCGCACCAATTCTTATCTATAAAGAGCACCGGAAAGTACCGCGACAATGAGCCAGCAAAATCCGCCCGCAGACCAGCCTTCTCTCAAACTCACAACCACCGAGAACTATCGCGACGGCTACGCCAACAGCGTCCAGGTGCGCATGAGTGTGTGGGATTTCTTCCTGGTCTTCGGCACCATGTCGCAGGACGCTCCTGACGAGCTCACCGTCCAGAACTTTCAGGGCATTTATCTCAGTCCCCAGCAAGCCAAAGCCCTCTGGAACATTCTCGGCAATAATCTCGCCCAGTACGAGCAGGCCTTCGGAGCCATCACACTCGAGCAGCTCCCACAACCCGGCGGCCCCGTCCACTAAAAAGAGCGTGCGACCCCACTCAAACCCCAGAGATCAAGCACGCGGTGACATCCCCCTCTGGATGCTCTACCCTCTCTTCTTCGTAGCCATTTATCTCTCGCACTACACTCTTCTCCGCCTCCCTTACTTCTGGGACGAGGCTGGCTATTACATCCCCGCCGCCTGGGATTTCTTCCGCACCGGCACCCTCATCCCCCAGACCACCATCACCAACGCCCACCCGCCTCTCCCCTCCATCCTCCTCGCCGCCTGGTGGCACCTCTCCGGCTACGTCGTCAGCGGAACCCGTACCCTCGTTTGCATGGTCAGCGCCGCCGCGCTCCTTGGCCTCTACAAACTCGCAAAATCCCTCACCAATACCGCCGCCGCTGCAGCCACAGTCTTCCTTACCGCGATCTACCCCGTCTGGTTCGCGCAGAGCACTCTGGCCCACGCCGACATCTTCGCCGCCGCTTTCACTCTCTGGGGCCTCGCCTTTTACTTCGATCAGCCCGCCCCCGAAAAAAGCAGCACCCAGAATCAAAACCTCGCTGCCATCATGTTCTCTCTCTCGGTCCTCTCCAAAGAGACCGCCATCGTAACCCCCATCGCCCTGGCGGTCTGGCAATCATTCCTCTGGCTCCGCAATCGCAATAAAGAAGACCGCCGAACCCACAGAAACTGGGCTCTCGCTCTTCTGTCTCCTATCCTTCCCTTGGTAGCCTGGTACGCCTACCATCGCCACCGAACCGGCTTCATCTTCGGCAACCCCGAGTTCCTTCGCTACAACGCCACTGCCAATCTCGATGCACACCGCATCGCCCTTTGCCTGTGGCATCGCCTTCTCCATCTGGCGACCCACATGAACATGTTCGTCCCGGTCGCTTGCGCCATAGCAGTCCTCTTCATCCCCGTCGGTACCACCAGTCCACCCGCCATCCGCAAGCCTGTACTTCGATCCATAGCAGTCATCCTCCTCGCCAACTGGATCGCCTTCTCCGTCCTAGGAGGAGCTCTCCTCACCCGCTATCTCCTCCCGATGTACCCGCTCGTCATCATCCTCTGCGTCACCACCTGGCATCGCCATCTGCGTCAGTGGTGGACACTCGCTGCTCTCAGCGCTGCAGCCTTCCTCGCCGGCATCTGGATCAACCCACCCTATGCCTTCGCCCCCGAGGACAACCTCACTTACCGTGACATGATCGTCCTCCACCAGCAAGCTATCCACCTCATCGAGCACAAATACCCACAAGCGACCGTTCTCTCCGCATGGCCCGCCACCGCAGAGTTAGCCCGTCCCGAACTCGGCTACACCCGTACTCCCATCAAAACCGCGCAAATCGAAAACTTCGCCATTGACCAGATACAGAAGGCCGCCGCCGACCCCGGAACCTATGACACCGCCCTCATCTTCTCCACCAAGTGGGCGCCGCCTGAAAACCAGCTCAACTTAGGCCGCAATAACCAGCCCTCAGATGCCAAATACTTCGACTTCCACCGCGATCTTTCTCCCGCTGAAGTCGCTGGCCTTCTTCACGGCGAAGTCATCTGGCAATCCCATCGCAAAGGCGAATGGGCCGCCGTCCTCCGCTTCCCCCGCAGCGTCGAAGCATCGCTAATTCAGTAGCTCCTAAAACCTGTCTCCGTTGCCAATTTTTCCGTCGCTGTCGCCAATCTTTATTTCGCCGAAGCCTGCCTTTTTGTTTGTCATCCCGCAGGGATCTGCTTCTGTCTTTGCCCCTTGTTTTTTGCCTGCTCTCCATCCGGTCACAACGCCCGGGTGCCCCATCCATCGCAGTCTCATCGCGATGGGTGGGAATGCAATTCTCTTCCTGGCCAGCCTTTGTCGTTGCAGTTGCAGTTGTCGTTGCTTTTGTTTTGGTCGTCATTCTGAGCGCAGCGAAGAAAACCGCTGTATTTGTATTTTCCGTTGCTTTCTTATTTGTCATACCGCAGCGAAGCGGAGGGATCTGCTTTCGCCCTCGTTTTTGCTCGTCTACTTCTCCCGCAAAATATTACCCAGCGCCTTCCCATCCACATCGCTCAAAGAAAGATGTAGCAACCGCGCTATCGTCGGAGCGACATCCACATTTTCAAACGCTGGAAACTCCCCCTTCGCCGCAATCCCCGCCCCAGACGCTATAAAGATAGCCTGCATCAACGGCTCAGTATTCGGATACCCATGCGCTCCAACCTCTTTCGTATCCGTAACAAACTCCCCCGTATCTCCTCCACTGAACTCATATCCGTTATCCGCATATAACAACAAATCCGCAGCTTGATCAGTCTTCGCCGGCACAGGCCACCCATCCTTCGCCGCCTCTGCCGGAGCCAGCGCTGCCCTCACCCCTGGCTTCCCCGCAAACACACCCTTCAAAGCAGCCGTTGACTCCGTAGCGTGCTTCTGATAAACAAGTGCAAAGCCACCCTCAGGAATACAAAACGCGGCATTCGCCGCCCCACTTTCCTGCAATCCCGCCTGCTTCAACAAAACATTCGCATGAAGCTGCTTATGCACACTCTGCTGCCCATGGTCGGAGACAATCAAAAAAGTCGTCCGCTCCAACTCACCCGTCTCGCGCACAGCCTCCACAATCTCCTTCACACGATCATCAAGAAACGCAATCGTGTTCCGCCCCGAGTTGTTTCCAAATCCCGTCTCATGCTCGATGCTATCCAGCGCCAACAGATGAAACAGCATCAGGTCCGGGTGATATCTTCGAATAATGTCAGCCGCTGCCGCTGTATAAATTCGATCGCGCCAAGCCTGCGACGGCCTACCAAAATGAGCAAGATCATCACGGCTCACCACCCCGTCCTTCATAAGCTCGCCTTCAATCAATCCATCCGGATCAGGCCTCTCCGCAAATCGCCACGTAATCCCATCCGCCTTCTCAATCGCAACCCAATCCACCTCGGCCGTCGTCAGCCCCGCCTTATGCGCCGCATCGTAGACCGTAGGCACAGCAACCAGCTTCGACTTTGGCGCATTCGGATCGATCCTCGGCGGCGTATCCGTCCGCTGATTGACGATCAGCCCATTCACCACCACATGGTGCTTGCTCGCATCCACTCCCGTGACCATAGACGTATGGTTTGGCCAGGTCACTGTAGGGTTGATCGGCCGCATAGATACCGCATACGCCCCCACCTTCATCAACTGATGCAGTATAGGCGCGGGCAGGTGAGAATCATGCAGACTCTCAGCCCCAAAGGCATCCAGGCTAATCACAACCACCTTCGGCCCGTTCGACGACCCCATTCCCTGCCCACACATCAGCAAGCTTCCAAAACCCAAAAACATCACTGCAATACCAGCTCTAAGCCGCAATCGAAACAACATAACACCCGTCCCATCAACTGAAATCAAATTTGAATCACAGGAACTAAAACCTTCGCAGGAAGCTTACTAGAGCCGACCGCACCCGCGCGATCTACGCCACCCTCCGTCTCAAGCTCTATACTCAACCTGTGCGCCGGTTCACTTCACTTCGCTTCCGCCCCCTTCGTCATTGGCTCTTTCTCGCCCTTCTCCTTTGCGTCTTACCTGCCTTCGCGCAATCTTCGGCTCCGTCGACCGGTCGAGTCGTCCTTGTCCTCCCCTTTGACAACCGCTCCGGCCAGGCCACCCTCAACTGGATCGGCGACTCCTTCCCCGACACCCTGAACCAGCGCCTCTCCTCCTCAGGCTTTCTCACCATCACCCGCGACGACCGCCAGTTCGCCCTGGACCATCTCGGCCTCCCCGTCGACTTCAAGCCCTCGCGCGCCACCACCATCCGCATCGCCCAAACCCTCGACGCAGACTTCGTCGTCGTCGGCAGCTACACCGTCAACCAGTCCCGCATCTCCGTTCAGGTCCAGGTTCTCGACGTTCATAACCTCCGCATGTCGCAACCCCTCCAGGACTCCGGCGAACTCGCTCGCCTCTTTGACGTCGAAAACGCCATCGCTTGGACCATCGCCCGGCAGATCGACCCGCAGTTCAGCATCTCCCAGCAGACATTCCTCGGCGCCTCCGGAAATGTCTCCCTCAGCGCCTTCGAAAACTACATCCGCGGCATCTCTGCAACCTCCCAGCTCGAGCGCATCAAGCGCTTGCAACTCGCCACCCAGACCGCCCCTAACTATCCCGCCGCCCTCCTCGCTCTCGGCAAAGCTCAGTTCTCCGATCGCGATTACGACCACGCCGCCGCAACCTTTGCCAAGGTTCCTCCCAACGATCGTCGCGCCCTTGAAGCCAGCTTCTATCTGGGTCTCGCCCGCTTCAACACCGGCAAGTACGCCGACGCCGAAACTGCCTTCAAGTTCGTCGCCAGCCGTCTTCCTCTCCCTGAGGTCATTAACAATCAGGCCGTAGCCGCCAGCCGTCAGGGCCGTGACGCCGTCGCCCTCTTCCAGCGTGCCACCGCCGCCGACCCCAACGACCCCGACTACCACTACAACCTCGCCATCGCTCTCCTTCGCCGAGGAGACTTCGGCGGAGCTCAAAAAGAAGTCGACCAAGCACTCAAACTCAAACCCACCGACACCGAAGCTGTCGAGCTCAAAACACGAATCGCAAGCGGTAAGCCCATCACGCCCTCCAACACAGCATCACCCCCCCCCGCAACCAGTACCCCAGCCTTCGAGCCCCTCGAACGTATCCGTCGCACTTACTCCGAAGCCTCCTTCCGCCAGGCCGAGTTCCAGCTCGACCAGATGCGCGCTCTCCGCATGGCATCACTCCCTCCAGCCGAGCGCGCAGCGCAGTATACCCAACTGGGCCACGACTACGTCGCCCAGGGTCTCATCCCTGAAGCCGAGCAGGAGTTCCAGCACGCCCTATCCGCCGACCCCAATAGCGCCGCCGCTCACGCCGGCCTCGCCCAGATCCGCGAGCAGAGCGGCAACACCGCCGAAGCCCGCAACGAAGCCCAAACCTCCATCAAGCTAAAGCCCAACGCCGACGCCTACCTCGTCCTTGCCCGTCTCGAACTTCAGGCCAACCAGACCGCCGCATCGGCATCCGCCGTCAGCAATGCCTTGAAGATCGAGCCCAACAACACCGCAGCCCAGGGCATGAGACAAGCCCTTCAGGCACGCGGACAAAGCCTGCCATGAAACGACGCACGATGAAGCCCGCCCTCACGTTCCTCATCGCGCTCGTACTCTGCCTGCTCCCCGCCATCCTCGTCGCCGATCCCCCCACTCAGCCTAGAGTCGTCAAGCTCACCATCCACGACACCATCCAGCCCATCACTGCCGACTACCTGCAACGCGCCCTCGACGAAGCCACACGCCAGCACGCCTCCGCTGTTCTCCTCTCGCTCGGCACCCCCGGCGGTCTTCTCGATTCCACCCGTGCGATGGTCCAGTCCATCGAAAACTCACCTGTTCCCGTCATCGTCTTCATCTCTCCCTCCGGCAGCCGTGCCGGATCGGCCGGCTTCTTCCTCCTTGAAGCCGCCGATATCGCCGCCATGGCTCCCGGCACCAACGCCGGCGCTGCTCATCCCATCGTCGAAGGCCGCACCCTCGACCCCGTTCTCAAAGAAAAAATCGAGAACGATGCCGCAGCCTTCCTGCGCTCCTACTCCGGCCGTCGCGGGCGCAATATCAAGGCCGCAGAAGATGCCATCCGCAACTCCAAATCCTATAGCGACGATGAGGCCCTCAAGCTCAAACTCATCGACATCGTCGCCCCCGACGACGCCTCCTTACTCGCAGCCCTCGATAACCGTGAAATTCATCGCTTCAACGGCACCACTGAAACCCTCCACCTCCGCAACGCCGTCATCACCACCACGCCGCCATCCCTGCGCGAGCGTCTCCTCAGCAGGCTCACCAATCCCAACGTCGCTGTCCTCCTCCTCGTCCTCGGCGGCCTCCTCATCTACCTCGAGTTCAACGTTCCAGGAACCGTCGTCCCCGGAACCATCGGAACCCTCCTCGTCCTCTTGGCCCTCTTCGGCCTCAACCTCCTTCCCATCCGGCACACCGCCGTCGCTCTCCTTCTCGCCGCGTTCGTCCTGATGCTTCTCGAAGTCAAGTTCGCCAGCCACGGCGCCCTCGCCCTCGCAGGCATCATCTGTCTCATCTTCGGTCTCGCCACCCTCGTCGACGCCCCCATCCCCGAGCTACGCGTCCACTACGCCACCGCCATCGGTGCAGGTCTGGGCTTCGGAAGCATCTCCTTTGGCCTCGCATGGATCGCCTTTCGCGCCCACCGCAGCAAAGTTCTGACTGGCGCCCCAGCCATGATCGGTGCAACTGCCATCGCCGCCACTCCCTTGCAGCCCTCAGGACAGGTCGAAATCCGCGGCGAACTCTGGCAGGCACGCCTTTCCGGCACTTCGTCACTCCCCATAGGCGCTCCGGTAATCGTCCGCAGCATCGACGGCCTCACCCTTCTCGTTGAACCCGTCGCCCCCTGAATCAGGCCCTCACAGAGTAGACTGGAAGTGCACTATCTTCGTAAAAGGGAGTCTCGTCTTGATGTTGAAATCGTCTCGCCTGTCCTGTGTCTGGACCGTCCTGCTTTGCCTGCTCGGAGCTTTCGCAGGATCAACCGCCCAGGGGCAAACCCAGACGCCTCTCGACCGCCAACTCTCCCGCATCGACCTCGGCGTAAGCGGCGTGGGCGAATTCACCCGCGATGTCAGCGGAACCAACTACCTCGGCGTTCCCCTGACGCAAAGCGCCGCTAACACCCTCGGTGCTCTCGTCACAGTCCGCTACACTAAGTCTCCCTACGTCGGACTCGAACTCAACTACGGTTACGCCCGCTACACCCAGCACTACACAACCAACGGAGCTGACGCGTACCTCATCGGCGGCGTCCAGGCCAACGCCAGCGAGTACACCTTCGGCTACGTCGCCCATCCGCGCCGGCAATTCTTTGGTCTGCAACCCTACCTGGGTGGCGGCCTCGGTGCCATCATGTTCAAACCCACCTCAGGTGGTGGTCAGGGTCTCCAGCGACAGCCGGCGGCCGTTTATTACTACAACCTCGGCGTAGAAAAATCCATCACCGAGCACTTCGGCGTCCGCGCCCACTTCCGCCAGCTCTTCTATCTCGCACCCGACTTCTACCAGAACTACCTCACCATCGAGAAACACACCTCTACCATCGAACCCGGAGCCGGCTTCTACCTGCGCTTCTAGTTTTGGCCTTTCTATTGTCTAATCGCTTGTCGCCGTGTCCATCCTCGAACAGAGATGTTCGCAATTGGACACGGCGACAGCACCCTTCCTCCTCCGCGTATTGCAACCACAAGGGATAGCAATCCTCATCTCTGGCACGGAACTTGCTTCTCTATTCTTTCGTTCTATCCGAGAGGACTTGAGATGCAAACACTGCTGCAAAATCTTCGTTACGGATTGCGCCAACTGGGAAGATCTCCGGCCTTCACCGTAGTGGCCATTCTCACGCTTGCGCTCGGCGTTGGAGCGAATACCGCTATCTTCAGCGTCATCCAGGCCGTCCTCCTTCACCCGGCCGGCATCTCAGAGCCTCAACGCGTAGCTTCCTTTCATGCTCGCTACACCCAGTTGAATCTGCCAAGCATCGGAGTCTCTGTACCTGACTTCAAGGACGCCCAATCCTTGACCACGTTGATCGACTCAGCTGCCATCAGCAACCAGACGAGTTTCAACACCAACACAAACAGCGGAACCGAGCACGTCCCCGCAGCCTTGGTCTCTCGCGACTGGTTTCGCGTCTTTGGAGCGCAACCCATCCTTGGCCGCGTCTTCTCCCCCGAAGAAGATGAAAAAGGGGCCAACTCTGTTGCCGTGCTCAGTTATGCGGCGTGGCAGCGAATCTTCGGCGGCCAATCCGACGCCATCGGCAAATCCATGGTCATGGACGGACAGACCTATCGCGTAATCGGCGTCATGCGAAGCGACTTCGACTGGCCTCGTGGGCGCGACGTATGGGTTCCCCTCGGACTCGATTCCCAGGCTTATTCGCCCGACAATCGCTTCAACGAGAACTACGACAGCGTCGTCCGATTAAAGCCGGGCGTCCGCGTCGATCAGTTCAACGCTGCCCTCGCCCAGAAGCGGATGGAAGAAATACGCCGTGAAGGAAGCAATAACTTCGCTGAGAGGGCAGGTTGGAGCATGTTCGTCCAACCCTGGACGCAGGAGGCGGCAGGAGATCTGCGCAAGCCCCTCCTCGCTCTCTTCGCCGTCGTCATCGCCATATTGCTCATCGCATGTGCCAACGTCGCCGGTCTGCTTCTGGCACGGACAGCCGCACGCATGCACGAACTCGCAATCCGCACTGCCCTGGGCGCATCGACGCTTCAAATCACGTTGCAGTTCATGGTGGAAACATCGCTTCTGGCAGGCGGGGCAGCCATACTTGCCGTCCTCACAGGCCCTCTCTTCGGCAAATTACTTCTGCTGTCCATCCCGAATCACCTCGCCGATGGATTTGTCGTTCATACCGACCCGCGCCTCATAGCCGCTACCATTGCGTTTAGCTTTCTTGCGGCATTGCTCGCCGGTGTCGTCCCTGCCGTAAAAGTCGCACGCATACAGCGAATAAGTGAGTTCGGCAGAAGCGTCACCAGCAGCTCATCGAAGCAACGCCTTCGTTCTTTCCTGGTCATCATGGAGATCGCTCTTGCATTCGTTCTTCTCGCTGGAACAGGAATGTTTCTAAATAGTCTGCGCCAGTTGCAAACCGTCGATCCGGGGTTTCGCGCAGAAGGCGTTCTCACTGGCGCAGTGACTCTCAGTGGTCCCTCCTATCGCGACAACAAAATAAAGCAAGCCGCCTTCATTAGCGATGTACTCTCCCGCATAAGCGGGCAGCCCGGCGTGGCTGCCGCCGCCGCTACATCGTTTGTGCCCTTTTCCGGAGGCGCTGGCTCCTCCGCAAGCTTCTCCATTCAGGACAGGCCCACGCCTGAAGGAGATCCTGGACCGCACGCAGACCAGCGTGCAGCCACACCCGGATATCTGGCGGTGATGCAGATACCGCTCATGCAGGGCCGCTGGTTTACTCAAGCTGACCGCGCCGAGACAGTTCCTGTCGCCGTCATCGACGATGTCCTCGCGCAAGCTTACTGGCCAGGACGGAATCCCGTCGGTGGACGCCTCCGTCAAGGACGCAACGCACCCTGGGTCGAGGTCGTCGGAGTCGTCGGTCACGTGCGCCGGGACTCGTTGGAATTCGACGAAAATAAGGGCGTAGTCTACAGACCCCTCGAACAGCAGCCCACCCTCATGATGAGTTTTGTAGTCCGCTCCAAGGGCGATCCACAGGCAATCGAAACAAGTCTTCTAAACGCGGTTCGTTCGGTGGATGCGTCCGAAGCCGTCTTCAACATCCAAACACTGAACAGCCTCATCCAACAATCTCTCGGCGCGAGGCAGTTGCTGGTATGGCTGTTATCGCTCTTTGGAGGACTCGCTCTTCTACTCTCTGCTATAGGAATTTATGGACTACTGAGCTATACCACCTCGCAACGCTCAGCCGAGATCGGAATTCGCATGGCGCTCGGCGCGCAGCGCTGGCAAATTGCCAGACTGGTTGTGAGCGAAACATTTCTGATGGTTGGCGCAGGTCTACTGGCCGGACTTATGGTCTCAGTCACAATGCAGCATCTCCTGACTCACATCTTCACAGGAATCGGCACCGGCCTGCTGGCTTCCTCTGCAATAGCGACGATCGGTCTTCTAACAGCAGCAGCCATCGCCGTAGCTCTGCCCGTACGGCGCTCCGCGAACGTAAACCCCGCGGTCGTCCTACGAGCAGAACTGTAGCAGTCCTCTAAAACAAAGGGCGGAGCCGAAGCCCCGCCCTCGTTATCTTCCGCCTTCTGATTACAACCCGATATCGTCATCCTTGACGCCGTAACCAAACGGCCGCGCCGCACCACGTTCGAACGGTATCGTCGCCTCATGATTTCGTGGCGCTTTGTTGCCTCGTCCCACAAGCGTGTCCAGCCCAGCCTTCAGGCCATTCATCAATCCCGAGAACTCACGCACTGGAACCTGAACGCCCTTTTGTATTGTCGATGCAATGCCCGCAGTCGTATCAAGCACCGAAGTCACCATATTGTCCACGCGCGCAGCTTGCGCTCGTGTCTTCTGGTTTACCTCCGATACCGTCGCATCAAACTCCTGCGCTTTATCTCGCACAATATGGCTTGTCTCCACCAGATTGTCTGCAATCACCTTCATCTTGGGCCGCAGATCCTGAACCATGTCCAGTGTGCTGTCGATCACCGGCACAGTCTTCAGCCTGATCTCTTCGGCAATCGCAATAAACCGATTCCTTGCCTTCGCGGCGCCAATCGCAGCCACAACAAACACAATGGCCTGCGTCAACATTGAAAACGCAACCACACCGACAAAGATCATCAGCAGGTGCGAATTTCCGGAAGAGATCGAGTCATCCTGCAGCCACATACAAAAAGCTGGCATCATCATTTCAGCACTCTCTTAACACAAAATGGAGGGCCCGGCGCTTCTGTCCTTCTGTGCCAGGCCCATCTTCTAAAGCAGGGAATCTTTCTACTAGTGAGTATCGTGCGTCGTGCTCACATAGGCTTCCTTGGCGGAATCAATCGCAGCAGCAACCTTGCTCTGATGCTCCTGTACCAGCCCCTTGCCCTTCTCCACATACTCTGACCACTGCGAACGTCCGCGGTCGTAATATTCCTTGCCGCGATCTACATATTCGTTTACCTGCTGCTTGCCTTGTTCTGTAAGCTGGGCCGCGCGTTCGCGTCCCTGCTGAGCCAGAACCGCCGCCCGCTCCTTCGCATCCATCGCGCTGGCTACCAGGTCTTCCCGCGTCTCTTTGCCGGCCTTGGGGGCATACAACACTCCAACGACTGCACCGACACCAAGCCCTGCAAGGAACCAGCCCAAACCGCTTACACCGTTGTCGTTGTCCGCCATCTTAATTCTCCTCTTCAAACCGTCAAAATGCGAAACCAATCGGCTTCGCTGTTATAACTCGTTGTCGCGTCCCATCTGCGACGCGCCTGCTGACAGCTACAGCATAACCTCTGCTTCGCCTCTTGCGTGGCTGGCAGCAAGGTATCTTTTAAGGTGGATGCCCACCCCGTCCGTTAGGTTGCGCGACCAGCCCTGTTCTCTACTCTCTATTCCTTGTTCCCTGCGTCTTATTAGGTGTGATCTCAGGCGAGGCCTTTTGCATCAGATAGTAAATCGAGTGAGTTAGAGTGGTCGCAGCACTGAAATTTTGAAGCCACCACAGCGCTCACCATCAAACCAAGGGGTCGTATGCACGTCTACCGAACGCATGTCAGGCAATACACCATAGCAACCATTGCAGCCATCGCTCTCACAATAGGCTCTGCCGGATGCAAGCGCACTCAGTCCACAGCTCCAGTCGACGACGCCACCCTTAGTGCGGCCCTGCAAAGCCGCATCGCTGGCGACAGCGCTCTCAGCACCGAAGCCATTCAAGCCTCTGTTCAAAACGGCATCGCCACCCTCAACGGCAACGTCAGCAGCGAAGCTGCCCGCTCCCTTGCCGCCGCCGACGCCGCCCAGATCGCCGGCATCAGAACCGTAGTCAACAATCTCTCGGTTCAACAGCCGGTCCCTCCAACTCCGGCCGTCGCAGCCGTTACACCACCTCCTGCACAGGTCGCTCCTGTAGCTCCCAGGCGGCCTGCCCGCGTCACCCCCAGGCCTGAACCGGCGCCGCCAGCAGTTCCAATCGAACGCCAGCCCCCGGCCGTGGCTCATCAGGATCCCGTTCCTCCACCAGCTCCCGCGCCTCCGCAGCCGCCTCCTCCACCGGCCTTCCGTGACGTAACCATCCCGGCCGGAACCACTATCCCCGTGCGCATCACCCAGACCCTCGACAGCGCCACCGCGCAGCAAGGCCAGGCCTTTTCCGGCACCGTCGCTACAGACGTCATGGTCGACGGTCTCGTCGCCATCCGTCAGGGTACCAGCGTCTCCGGCCGAGTCTCCGCCGTCCAAGAAGCCGCTCACTACAAAGGCAACTCCCTGCTCTCCATCGAACTCACCAGCATCAACCGTCGTAGCGAATCCCTCGCCGTTACTAGCGATCCGTTCAGCGTCGAAGGCAAGGGACGCGGCAAAAATACCGCAGCCAAAGTCGGTGGCGGCGCAGCCGTCGGCGCTATCCTCGGCGGCATCTTCGGTGGCGGCAAAGGCGCCGCAATCGGCGCTGCTGCCGGCGGCGGCGTAGGTGCCGGCGCCAACACCATCACGCGAGGCGAGCAGGTCCAGATCCCATCGGAAAGCCTCATCAACTTCCATCTCACCAACACTCTGGCCGTTCGCGTCCCCACCTCCAACACTCTTAGCACCCCGAACGGACAACGTCGTCCGATCAACGCCACCCCGGAGCAGCCACGGTAGCAATGGGCTGCATCTCACCTCCGTCGCGGTACGAGGCAGATACAGTTTGTCTGCCTCGTACAATTACTCCCTCGGGTGTAGACTCAAATTCAGCAGCCTCATAACGTCCAGGTCGCTCCAACCATAAAAATCCACCCGAGGTACTCCGTCTTGACGCAGGCATCTCTAAACGCAGCGTCCCGCCCCGCAGGCTTTTTGACGTTTACTCTGCATGCTCATCTGCCTTATGTCGTAAATCACGGCACCTGGCCGCACGGCATGGAGTGGCTCCACGAAGCCGCCGCCGAGACCTATCTTCCCCTGCTCCGCATGCTTAAAAATCTCGAGCGCGACAATATCCGCTTCAACTGCAACCTCAATCTCTCTCCCATTCTTCTCGAACAGCTCTCCCACCCCGTCTTCATCGCGGAGTTCCCCAATTACCTCATGCGCAAGATCGTGGCCGCGCGCGAAGACGAGGCCTACTTCATCCAGTCCGGCGAAGGCCACCTGGCCGAGACCGCCCGCTTCTGGTACCGCTTCTTTTCGCAGGCTCTCGACGAGTTCAACGCCCTCGACGGCAACATCATCAAGGGCTTCCGTCACTTCAACGACATCGGCCTTATCGAAATCATCACCTGCGGAGCCACCCACGGCTACATGCCGCTCCTCGGCACCGACGAGAGCGTCCGCGCCCAGATCCGCACCGCCGTCAGCACCCACATCCGCCACATCGGCAAGCATCCCAAAGGCATCTGGGCGCCCGAGTGCGGATACCGTCCAGCCGGATTCTGGAACTATCCCGTCCCCTTCGCCGACGGCTCCCCCACGCCTCCCGGCTTCGACCGCATCGGCGTCGAGCAGGCCCTCTCCGAGTCCGACATCGACTTCTTCTTCGTCGACACCCATCTCGTCGAAGAGTCCCAACGCATCCCCTCGCCCTACGAGCTTCTCAACGGCTCCGTTCCCCGCGATCCCAAGACCGAGGAGATGACGCACGGCCCGCACCGTAGTCTCTACCAGCCCTATTACGTCGATGGCCCCTACGATAAGCGCTACGCCACCACCATCTTTCCCCGCGACCCCAAGACCGGCGTCCAGGTCTGGTCCGGCGACACCGGCTACCCGGGCGACGGCGTCTACCTCGACTTCCACAAGAAGCGCTGGCCTGGCGGTCACCGCTACTGGCGCGTCACCGGCCCCAAGGTCGACATGGGCGACAAGCTGCCCTACTACCCTCAGGAAGCCGCCGCCCGCACCCGCGACCACGCCTCCCACTACATCCATCTCGTCTACGAAGCCCTCAAGTCCGGATTCAACGACGCCATACCACCCGTCCTCTGCTCGCCCTTCGACGCCGAGCTCTTCGGCCACTGGTGGTTCGAGGGTCCCCTCTGGCTCGAAGCCATCGCCCGCATCCTCCACGACTATGACACCGGCATCCAGCTCATCAGTGGCTCAGAATACCTCGACCGCTATCCCCGCGCCGGCTTCATTGCCATGCACGAAGGCTCCTGGGGAGCCGAAGGCAACAATCACGTCTGGATGAACCCCGACACCAGCTGGACCTACACACACATCTATCCTGCCGAGATCTTCACCCGCGACGTCTGCACCGCCGGTCACTGGCGCAACTCCGCCCTCGGCACACGCATCACGCAACAGCTCTGCCGCGAGCTTCTCCTGCTCGAGTCCTCCGACTGGCAGTTCCTCATCACTACCGGAGCCGCTCGCGACTACGCCGAAATCCGTTTCCTCACCCACCGCGATCAGTTCAACGAAGTCAAAGCCATCTGGCAGACCTTCGAGTCCACCGGCGAGCTCACCGTAGCCCAGGAAGCCCGTCTCGCCGAGATCGAACACCGCGACAACGTCTTCCCCGACATCGACCCCAACCTATGGGTAGCCGGCGCGAAACAGATGCGGGAGGAAACTCCAGACCCTGCGACAACCTCGGCCTAAACTTCTTTAGCTCATCAGGTCGTTAAGGGGGTGGAGAGCACTGCTCTCGACCCCCTTTTTACTTCAGGTCATGTTTTAGTCATAAAACGACAAAACAAAGATATTTCTCTGACATCTCCCTTCCTAGCTCTTCGATATTCTTTCCCTCAGTAAGACTCATGGCTTCCAGGCCATCCTTTTGAGGAGCTCGGTCAGTGTCGCTCCAACGAACCTGCAATCCAAGGAGCGTTACATGCGCGGGAAAGTTGTCCTCTTTTATCCTCCCTACGAAGGCTCGCCCCTCGGACCGCCTCTCTGCCTGCTTGCGCTCGCCTCCACCCTCCGCGAAGCAGGCTTTCAGACCGTCATCATCGATGCCGCCATCGAACCCAACTACAAGAAACGCATCCTCCACGAACTCCCCGACGCTCTCTGTCTAGGTATATCTGTTCTTACTGGCCCCATGATCCGCCCCTCGATCGAGGTAGCGAAAGCGGCCAAAGCCCTCAAACCGAACATTCCGATCATCTTCGGAGGATGGCATCCCACTCTTTTGCCCGACGAAACCCTCGCCGAACGCTACGTCGATATCGTCGTTCGCGGCCCTGGAGAAAGAACCATCTGCGAAGTGGCAGAGGCTCTTGCGGAAAAACGGTCCCTCCAGGGAATCGCGGGCATCTCTTGGAAGACCGATGTCCTTCGCACGCACAATCCCGATCGCAAAGTTGAACATCTCGAGGATCTTCCCCTCCCCGCCTACGATCTGGTCGACTTCGATGCCTACGAACGAGTCACCGGCATCCGCAAGCTTCCCTATGCCACCAGCGTCGGCTGTCCTTACGCCTGCAACTACTGCACCGACACCGTCTTCTACAATCGCCGGTTCAATGCCCTCTCGGCCGAGCGCGTCGTTCACGAGATGACATCTCTGGCCACCAAATATCGCATTCAGGAGATCGCCCTCCTCGACTCCAACTTTCCCGTCGATCTCAAGCGAGCCATCGCCATCGCCAAAGGCATCTACGACTCCGGCGTCAAATTCAACTGGACCTTTCAGGCCTCAACCGACTTCATCTGCCGCATGAGCGAAAACGACATCCGCCTGCTCGCCGCAAGCGGCGTCTCCTACATGGGCTTCGGCACCGAATCTACCTCGCCTTCCGTCCTCAAGCTCATGAACAAACGTCATCAGCGAGTCGACGAGATGTACGAGACCGCCCGCCGCGCCGCCATCGGCGGAATTCGCGTCACCTTCAACCTCATCTTCGGCTACCCCGGCGAAACCCACGAAGACCGCATCCTCACCATGCAGACCATGACCGACATAGGGCGGCAGTTCTCCAACATTAACTTCTCACCCAACATCTTCACACCCTACCCCGGCATTCCCATCTGGCCCGAGCTGCGCTCACTCAACGTTCCAGAACCAAAGTCCCTGCGCGAGTGGGGTGACATGCCCCTCGGCGTCAACATCCTCCCCTGGCTTCAGGGCGAAGAGCTCAGCCGCTTCAATCGCATGCTCGATTACTTCCTCCTCAACAGCCAATTCCGCAAATACAAAGGCACCAAAAGCCTTCTTCAGAAGATCGTCTTGCCTCCCCTCCGCTACTCCGTGCTCCGCCGCATCCGTTCCAGCTATTACGCCTACCCATGGGAGATCTGGTTCTCCCGCTTCATCCAGAAACCCGTCAAGCGCCGCTCCCTCATCACCGGCCAGCAGCTCCCCACCGAAGCCATCAAGGCTTGCTGACTCGCTCCGTGTCTGGGCTTGGATCAAATCCCCAGACGTGCTCGAATAAGTTATGGGCACAGCACCCCCAGCCAGCCATTCGCCCCTCAAGACGTCCACACACTACTCCACCATCGCGCTTTGGCACCTCCTCTCCCTCGACGCCCCCACAGTAGCCACTCTCTGGACCTGGTTCATCGCCCGCGTTAATCACATCCACCTCCCCGCATCCAGCATCGCCGCCATGTTTCTCGCCGTCTGGACGCTCTACGCCGCCGACCGTTTGCTCGATGCCCGTTTACTTGACGCCCGTTTGCTCGATGCCCGCCTCCTCTCCGCGCACCCGCTCGACGCCGCCACCCTCGAAGCCCGCCACCACTTCCACCATCGCCATCGCAACGCCTTCCTTACCGGCATCGTCTTCACCTCCATCGCCCTGGCAATCCTCCTCCCGCGCCTCGAACCCGCAGCCATCCGTCTCTACCTCATACTCGGCGGCCTCGTCTTCGGATACTTCATCCTCATCCACGCCACCCAAAACTCACACCGTTACCCAAAAGAACTCGCCGTAGGCATCTGCTTCGCCGCTGCCATCTTTATCCCGACAGTAGCCCGCCAACCCGCCCTTCGCCTCGCTCTACTCCCCTCAGCCCTTCTCTTCGCCGCCCTCTGCAGCCTCAACTGCCTCTTCATCTACGCCTGGGAGCATCCCCCCCAACCTCATCCCCTTCCTCTGCTCGCCATCATCCTTACCCTCACCTCCACCGCTCTCGCACTCTTCGACCACCAGTCTCCCTGGCCCATCTCCGCCGCCACCGCCCTCGCCGCCGCACTCCTACTCACCCTCCACCACTTCAATCGAAGAATCCCCGCCACCCCCCTCCGAGCCGCCGCCGACCTTGCCCTCCTCACCCCGCTCCTTCTCCTTCCCTTCCTCCGATAAAACCGGGCGCCGGGTGCGGGTGCCCCATTCATGCGGTCTCATCGCATGATTGGGCATTCGAGCGAAGCTCGAACCGCACTCCTTCAACCCGCTACCATTCCAACAAGCACCTATGAAGCCAGCCAGCCCCAACTTCCACCCCATAGCCCGCCATTACGCGAATCACCGATGACCTCGCTTAACGCCAAAATCGCCGACTTCAACCCCATAGCCCGCCCTTATCGCTGGCTCGAATACCTCGCCCTCGGCCCCACCCTCCAGCGAACCCGCCTCCACCACCTCCCCTCCCTCATCCAACAAAAATCCGCCCTCGTCCTCGGCGACGGCGACGGCCGCTTCTTCGCCCACCTCCTCACGCAAAACCCCCACCTCCAGGCCGACGCTGTCGACACCAGCGCCACCATGCTCCATCTCCTCCGCCAGCGCTGCGCCCCTCATGCCGACCGCCTCCAGACACACCACCGCAACGCCCTCGCTTTTAACCCAACAAAGCAATACGACCTCGTCGTCACCCACTTCTTTCTCGATTGCCTCACCCAGCCCGAACTCGAAACCCTCATCGCTCACATCACCCCGCACCTCACCCCCGGAGCCCTCTGGCTCATCTCCGACTTCCGCATCCCACCCACCGCCC
>Ga0193753_10000202_pt1 | contig 57675 bp, 49 predicted proteins | sample H1c2metaG_FD_144925 | JGI IMG/M metagenome (GOLD analysis project Ga0193753, IMG submission 144925) | Soil microbial communities from a riparian zone of the East river system, Colorado, United States - H1c2 | ecosystem: Environmental > Terrestrial > Soil > Riparian zone | place: USA: East...
CAACCGATTGACTTGGTGCGCGTTAACCGTTGGAAAGCAATGCACAGGCAATTCGCTGATCTTTATCCCTCCATGGTCTTGCGAGAACTAGGCCGGTATGCAGATCGGCTTTCAAAACATGCTGCCTAATCACGCGCAGCCGCCACACGTAATCGCGTGACACCTCTTTTGTGCTACGTTCCTTTCACAAAGGAGAGGAATATGAGAACATCGACTGAAAACCAAGTGAAGGGCACGACCCGCCAAATCAAGGGCAAGGTCAAACAAGAAACCGGCCGCATCACTCGTAATCGGAGCATGCACAGCAAATTGCTCGCGCCCGGCTCACGATTGGTGCAGGCGCTGGCCAGCCAATGCCGCGCGAGGCTGTGATTCTTCTCCACGCCATCCCCCGTTCAGATACCGCTTGCCCAACTCGAACTGAAACGAGGGCAGGCCGTTGGACGCTTGCTGGTGTTGGTAGATGACGGTGCGCGCATTCAAAGCGATCGTCGCGCGGGCACGATCAAGCGCGGCTTGCGCGGCCCGCGCGCGAGCCGCGGCCAGTTCCGCCTCGGTAGGTTTTGGAGCCTCAACGCTGGTGCCCCAATCGTACTTCTCAATGGTGGCTAAAGCGCCTTGAACGGTAGTGTAGCGATACAAGCCAACGTATTTCGCGTAGCAATCGATCCCGTCATCATCCGCATATGCCCCCGGCGTGTTCGCAATGAAAACGGTCTTGTTGTTGAATGAGAGAGACACTCGTACGCCTTTGGCGTGTGACTCCAACACTTTCCCGCGCAGCCTGCGGAAGCTGGCCGAATCCAAGTTCTCCGTGACGCTCTCAACCATGCGCCCACTGACTCCGAGCCAGGCAGAGTGCTCTTTGTCTCGCGCTTCTTCGTCTGCTCTCGCTCGCGCCGCTGCCTCTTGTTGGCGATACTGCCGCGCCACGGCGTCAACTGCACCGGGACCGATGACGGGGCCGATCGGACCATCTGCTCGCGTGATTTCTACACAAAAAACCAGCACAGCGAGCATTTTCATAAATCTGAGGGTGTATGGCTTGACGATTGAAGAGAGACACCAACCTTTCGACGCTGGCAAACAAAACGCCGCCAGCCTTTCGACTGACGGCGTTGTGAGAAGGTGCCGTTGCCTATTTCTACACTTTGTAGAAATAGCCATTTCCCGCAGTGACACGTAACCCCGCCGGCTGACCTCGGTGTGCCCCATGATGACGTGATTGAGCACGTCCACCTTGAGAACATTTCCAGCCATGATTAAGTCGCGCGTGGCTTTGATGTCCGCGTCACTCGGCGATGGATCGCCGCTCGGATGATTGTGTTATGTGGAGCGCCGGTTTATGTGCAGTCGACCGTCGGATGCACTGGCGCCAACGCGGGTTCTTTATCGAAAGGAGCGTTGTGCAACCGAATGATCCACTTACTGGGAGTGGGCCAAGTGGGTCCGTCCGCCGGTTGAAGATCGAAGCCGATGGCGATACGTGGAAGAGGCTGATCAAACCCAAGATTCGCCTCATGGGGCGTTGGCTGGAGCGAGCGGGATTTAGGCCGGGCCATCACGTCCAGGTTACCTGCGTCTCTCCCGGAGTCATTGAACTGCGTTCCCCGAACGCCATGGAAGCAAAGACAGCGGAGCAACGCCCATTAGAGGAGGCAAACATCCCGTGCTGATGGATTTGATTGCAACACCGCTTCACATAACCGCAGTGCTTTTTGAGAGCACTGCGGTTTTTTCGTCACGATCAAAGCGCCGATAGCCAGGCAAGGATGTCGGGGCTTTTGTGCCACGAGCATCCGCGCTTTCTTTGGTTTGGGATCAGTTTCTCGGCCGAGCGGAGAGTCTTGCGTTTCATCTCCAGATCGATTTCGACGTAGCTGTTGGTCGTTTCGATGGAGGCGTGGCCCAGCCAGGAACGGATCATGTTCAGATCGACATTCGATTGGAGCAGGTGCATCGCCGTGGTGTGGCGCCAGGTGTGGGGAGTGACCTTGCGGGTGAACAGCGACGGGCACACCTTGGCGGCCTCGGCAACTCGATGCGTGATGATGTGTCGCAGACCGAAACGAGTGAGCCGATTACCCTTCGCGTTGACGAAAAGGGGAACGGCTTCATCCAGGCGCACGGCGCGCACAGCCAAGTAGGTCTTGATGGCCTGGACTGTTTCCGTCCACAACGGGCAGGTTCGTTCCTTACGGCCCTTGCCGAGGATGCGCACATGGTAGGGGCGACTGAAGCGGACGTGGTTGACGTCCAGGCTCACCAGTTCGTGAGCGCGCATTCCAGTGTTGTAGAGCAGCCGGAGCAAGCCGTCGTCGCGTCGTCCCAACGGCGTTCGGCAGTTGATCTGCGCGAAGATTTTCAGGACTTCCTTTCGTTCCAGGTATTCGGGCACTCGCTGGGCGTGGCGCTTGAATGGGACTGCGAGAACGGATTGGCAGTGGGCCAGATCGCGTGGATCGGTCTGAGCGACGTATTGAAAGAAGGCGTGAACCGCGGCCAGCCGGTTGTTCCGCGTGGACACAGCGTTGTGTCGTTCGCGCTCCAGGTAGTCCAAAAAGCGGCTCACGGTGTCGGCCTTGAGATCGGTCAACATCAGACGGGCACAGGTTTTACGGTGCCGCCGGGAAGCAAATTGCAGCAGCAGCTTCCACGTGTCGCGATAGGCCAGCACGGTATGAGCACTGAGTCCCCGCTGCGCGACGAGGTGTTGTTCGAAGAAGTTCCGAAGCAAAGTTCCCAGATCAGATGCTGTCATCACGTTTGGCTCGGGCGGATGGTACGGCGAACCGGGCATGAAAACGCTGGCCAGCCTGTTCCAGTAATTGCGCCGTGGCCTGGAGATAGATTTCGGTGCCGGTGATCGTGCTGTGCCCCAAATAGGTCGAGAGCAGTGGAAGTTTGGCTGCGAGATTGTCACCCTGCCGATACCACGCCAGCAGACGGTGGACGGCGAAGGTGTGGCGCAGGTCATGGATGCGAGGACCGCGTTGTCCCTTTGGGCCGCGCAGGCCGAGGCTGCGCAGCTGTTCCAGAAAGAGCGTCACGAAGCCCGGATGTCCGTGCCGGGTGCCGATGATGTTCAGGAAAACGGGGGCCGTGGGAGCGGTCGAAAAACCGGCGTCACGACGCTGGCGTAAATACTTTGTCAGATGCCGTGCTGTGGAGGGCGAGAGCGGCGCGTATCTGGATTTGCGGAACTTGCCCTCGCGAACCTCAATGACCCGCCGCTTCAGATCAACATCCCGCAACGTCAGGCTCAATGCTTCACCGATGCGAAGGCCGGTGGTGTAAAGCAGTCCGATCAAGTTGGCGACCACGACCGGCCGCAAGCTTCCCCCCGGGCCGAGTTGCTGCGCCGCCGCCATCACCCGGCGGATGTCCTGCGGCGAATATATGTAAGGAGCAGGTCGAGTCCGCCGGGGCGAAAAGCTTTGATGGATGATGCAGGTGCGCGGATCAAAATAGCTCAGGTAGCGGCAGAACCGGCGCAGAACACAGAGCCGGTTGATCCGGGTGTTGGGACTCAGATGGGCCATACTTTCATTCCAACGCTCCACCACCTGACGACTGATCGGTTGCCCCGGCTTGAGTTCGCCAGTCAGAAAGTGATCCAAGGAAAGCAGAATTTTCTGACTGCTGATTCCGTTCCTGCTTCGTGCGTAGTGGGTTTCCAAAAAGGCCTGGAGCCGGGGCGCTAGCGGGCTGCGAAAAAGGCAAGTGGCCATACTTTTCAATCCCTTGCCGGCCAAGGCAGAGCCACCTGACGAAGCGAGGTGAGGTCCGCCTTGGCGTAAATGAAAGTCGTGTCGATGTAGCGATGGCCCAGCACATCGGCGATAGATTTGATGGGTGAGTCATGGGCCAGGGCACGAATCGCCCAAAGAGTGGCGCAGTGAGCGAGAGCCGCCGCCGGCGGTTTTGACGCCAGCCCTTTCGAGATGGCGGCGAACGATCATCGAGACGGCCACACTGTCGAGCGGACGGAACGGAGCTTTGGCGCTCAGAAAGAGTTTCCGGCACGGGATCTGCCCGGGGCGGTGCTGAAGGTATTGGATCAGGGCCTCACCCACCGCTTGCATGAGCGGCAACACCACTTCCTTGCCGCCCTTTTGCGCGCGAATGCGGATGCGCGAGTGCTGCCAGTCCACATCATCTAAAAGCAATTGGGCCGCCGAAACACCCCGGATGCCATAGGCCATCATCAAGACGATGAGCGCGTAGTCCCTGGCTCCAACCGGCGTGTCCCTCGGGATCGCTTTGAGCATTTTTCCGAGCACCGAGTCATCCAGCCCCTTGGGCAGAGAGGCATGCCGATAGCGGCGGATCGGAGGAACCAAACCGGAAAAATCGGCGCGAGTGTGCCGACGGGAAGCGCAGTAGCGAAAGAACCGGCGCAAGGTTCCAGCCAGGCCGTCGGGGTCCGTACTTTTTCGGAGCAGCCCTTTTACGAAGTCCTCGACCGTGGCGGCCTTGAGAGCCTGGAATCGCTTCCGTTGCCCGCTTCGGCCCATCGCCTCAAGTAAGGAACTGACGTGAACGCCACATCGTTTGATCGTCTGTTCCGAGAACTGGCAATCTACTCGGAGATGACGGAGGTAGGGCAACAGGAGCCAGTCGAAGGGTTTGATGATCCGCACGGGCTTGGGCGGCGCCAGCGCCTTAATCTGAATCAGGTAATCGGAAAGAAGTTTGAGCGCACGCCGCACCGTTCGTCTGGGGGAATAGCCACGAACTGAATCAGACACATGAGCGTAGTAAGCCTCCAGGAAAGCTTCGACGTGAGCCGCGCACAACTGATCACAGCGCGCGACCCGCTGCTCCAAAAGAAAGCCATTGAACTGACAACACTTGGCGAGGAGTTCACAGCCTGTGTGGCGAGCGTAGCCTTTGGCTTGGAGATAAGCGGCGAAGCCATCGAAATGAGGTCCGAGCAGGCCGCGGCGGAAATCGACCAGGGTTCGTTTTTCTTTGAACCAATATTCGAGCATAAATTGATCGCCGTTTTGTTGTTGAAACCCGGAGCCAGGGCGAACGTTGCGTTTTTTTGAGGTGTAGTTCCTGAAAACTGCGGGTGCCCACGCACGATTCCACTTCTTGAAATAACCGCCGCACCCGAAAAGAGCGCAGCGGTTATGTGGAGTGATATCGGATCTGTGCCCACATCAGAGCGAGCGTTTGGGCTGCTCTGATGAGGCTGGCTTCGTCTCATTCGCCGCCGAGGCATCGGAGGAGCGCAACTCAATAACACCTGGGGCAATGCAATGCACATGACGTGAACGTGACTGCCCGGACTGAATCCCGCGCGCTCCAGCCAGCGTCCCATGAGGCGGATCTTCGGTTTGATCAGACCCTTCCAGATGTCACCGTCGGCCTCGATCTTCAAGACACGGTCGGCTGGAGATTGTTCCGTCAATGGGCGAACGTCGCTGCTGTTCACAGCAACTCCTGCCACTGTGGAACACCCGTCGATGCCAGTCCCGCTAATCGGCGACTGCACATAAACCGGCGCTCCACATAACACAATTTATGTGCCGCGGCACATAAATTGTGAACAATATGAGCGTCGATGCCCCCAGCCATTACCGCCGTGCGAAACACTTCGCGCGGATGCACAAGGATAGTGTCCAACGTTCCTTGGCTTACGAGATAATGCCCCGTGACACGTCGGCGCGTGTTCAACGTCAGCACATAGAGGCTCTCGACGCCTGAATTGAAGTGCGTGTGCGTGGCGATGTTCTGCCGCCAGCAGTCCGCGGCCAGCTCTGGCTGATCGCACATTGACGTGCCGATGGTGGAGCACTCGCGCAGCGCAATGACGCGAAACTCCTTGGCGATTTGCTTCAGGATGATGATTTTGCCCGCCTTGGTTTTGGTGAAGTATTCCGGTGCTGGAATCCCTACCGCTTTCGCCTGGGGCCGATTTGATCTGCTTTGCATCTTTCTGTGTCTCCGTAACTGCTCATGCTGGCCCGAAGGTTTGAGCCTTGTCGCGCCCAAGAATGACCAAGGGAGCTATCGAGCCAGCAAGAGCGGTTGTCTCCGATCACTAGAGATGAAATAACATACCGCCCCGCGGGAACGAACACCCCCGGGGCGGAACCAACTAACCTAACCTGATGAAACATCGCACACGTCGGCGACTGTGAAGGTGGAAAGCCGGATCGTTGTTTCCAATCGATATCCAGCCAGCGCGCGGGACAAGCGACCGCTGCCGTGAACGTCAACCCTTGTGCGTTGCAAAAGATCCCGCGACTGCTGCATCGAGAACTGCCATTGCCTGAATCCAAATCTTTTCCATCGAAGGGGCGTCGTAACTGCGGACGATCGCCATAAGTTCAGAGTCTTGCTGCAAAACACGCAAATCCCCTTCGCTAAACAAACCCTCAAGCAAACTCTCCCCCTTTGTTTTCATGAAGGAACGATGACCAAGCACCATGCGTGTCACTATCGGTGTGCTTCCTTCTTTTATTTTCAGGGTGTGCCCCGATCTTCGCGCCGCGTTGCGCTTGGAGGCGTTCTGGTTCGTCACGGCGCAAACCGAGTGGGCGGCCAATGAGTGCGGGCACAGTACGATGCCCGGAGAAACGAAAAAGGACGATGATGTTGCCGTCATCGCCCCTTTACCAAACGCTCAAGGCATGAAGGGCCTTGAACACTGACAGCATTCCGCGGCCATGCTTAATCCGCTATGGGGTGTTCGCTCCACCGGGAAAACCGACCGTTCAGAGTGCTCGTGTGGTTCTCCAATGCTGTGATAGCGTGCGCTGAAGGTGATTCTGAGCATGAGAGGCATTCGGAAGCGTATTGCGGGCCGGTGGGGAAATCGTCTCGCCCCGCAAATCGTTAGCCGGCGAGCGCTCAGACGCTTTCATGTGGTCTAACGCCCCCAAGCTCAGCGAGGGCGGCCACGAGAGTCTTCTACGACCGAATGCTTGATCTGGCGTCGCCGGCGCGAAGGTGATGCAGGTTGCGTCCGCTGGAGTTGGCGAAAAAAATTTGGCGTCCTGTTTGATATCTGTTCCAGTCTGAACGAGAATTCGGGACCTCTAAAGCGGCACGAAGGAACCATGAAGAATGGCACGTGGAAGAACGGATTTCCGGTAGGGCTGAAGCGCGGTTTTTTGTTCGCGCTGGCGCTCTTGTGGAGTGGGATCGCAGCGTCAACTCAAGCCCAGATTGTCATTAACGAACTGGTCAAAGAGCAGGTCACAACTGGTGGGACTGGGGTCACGGATACGCGGGAATTTATCGAACTCTACAATGCCGGGACCGCATCCGTGGATTTGAGCGGGTGGACGGTGACTTGGGATGACTTGGGTGATGGCTCGCCATTCCCGATCTCAGCCCCTATCCCTAACGGAGCGTCAATTGGATCGAGCAATTATTACGTGATTGGTCATGCCGACGTGCCAAACGTGGACCTGATCCTGGAATCTCAAACGGGCGAGTTTTTTTCCGATGCCCGCGCGCTGGTCTTTGAAATTCGCAATGGCTCGCAAACACTGATTGACGCGGTGGCATGCGAGATTTACCGGACGGGCGTGGGCGGTCCTACTCCCGCCACACCGGAGCAGATTGCCCAGTTCGGAGCCGGCTTTCATGGGCGGCTCGCTTCAGCAAACGTCGCGGCCCCAAACGCGCTCCAGTCCTGGGGGCGTTGGCTGGACGGTCGCGACAGCAACAACAACGGGCGGGACATGGGAATTATTCCGGTGACGCCCGGGACAGCGAACAATTTGCCGCAGGTTTCCGCGCACACTGCCCCTGGCCTTGGCAGCTTGGGGCACGGCAGTCCGGTGCCTGGATATTTTGCATCATTCGTAATGCCCCGGGCCATTGGCCCTGCGATTGCCGACAGCGTGAATCCTCGCTCAATCGCCGCCCCGCCTGGCGGCGGCAAAGCGATTATCGCTTGGGACGAGACTGGCGGCGGCAATGCCATCTATTCCAAGGAGATGGTCCGCAGCTTCGATCTTTATGTTTATCTGGACACAGGGCCTTTGGGAATTGCAGGAGCAACGGCGAGTTCAACCGAATCCACCGTGTACGGCATCGGCACGACCGACGCGTTCTTTGCCACGCCTGATCCCACGGCCACCATCATCGATTCAAACACCGTAGTTCAAAACGGCAGCACGGGCATCGGCTGGCTCTATCAACGCCGCGAGATGATTAGCGGCCCAGACAATTTTTCGAAATTGTTTTTGATCGATTTCGGATCGGGCGGAAACGCTCGTCCCACGACTGCAGGCGGCAGTTGGGAGATCGTTCAGGAGATCGATGTGACGACGCTGCCCTCAGGCTGGTATCGTTTGAGCCTCAATTATGACGCGGCAACTGGGCAGGTGGTCGCGATCTTCGAAAATCAAACGTTCACCTTTTCCGCTGGCACGGGCCTGCTCGGCACGTTCTATGTCGGCTACCGCACGGGCATCAGCAATTTCGCCAATAATCGTGGCGAGCACGATCCTCCGACCTTTATCGTGCAAAAGCCCGTCGTGCTGTCAGTTTCGCTTACCAGCAGCAACACGGTGATGGTTTCCTGGCCTTCGCCATCGGCGGGCTTCGGGCTTCAGCAGAACACGAATCTGAACGCAGCCAATTGGTTCGCGCCGGCCGAGAACGTCACAGACAACGGCACGATCAAGTTCATCATTGTGGATCCGCCTGCGGGCAACCGCTTTTACCGGCTCATCAAACCGTGAGCTGGTTAATCAGGGTCTGCCGAGTGACTCGGCGGAGCAGGCGGGACCACGATGCAACGGTAAACAACGTCCGGGCCAATTTATCGGCGCGCTGCGACCGCACGCTTAACTTGTGGAAACAAGAAATCGTCCGCAGGAGAGCGCCGGGTGCGCAGGCATAGCCCCGCTCAATTGTCCGCTTCTGATTTACGCGAGGAAGAGCAGCCACTCTCCATCCGCCTGCGTGCGCATCTGCGCCTGCATGGCCATCTTTTCCAATTCTATTAGGAGAGCATTGGATGGATTGCGAATTTTGAAGTTCTGTCGGCTGTTTAGCCATCGCTGGGCTTTCTCTCGCCATCCCTCTTCCGCAAAGCTCAATTCAAAAATCTCCGGTTCTGTCATTGCGAGAGATTATCATACGTTTCGCAGCACCCAAAAAAACCCGCCGCGCGCCGCACCGAATTTTCTTCTTCGCGTTCTGCGCTACTATTTGTCATGCCGCCGGAATGGATTGGCGCAAAAAGGCGGGCTGAGATGCTCCGCGCACCGCAACCCGCCCACACCTCACGGACGGGTATCCAACCCCGGCCGCAACGGGAAAAAGTCAGACATCGCCGAGGAATGCTGGCAAATAAAAAAGCCGCTCCGTTGAGCGTGAAACAGCACCGGAGCGGCTTAAACCCAAACGAGGCCCGCGAGGATCGGGCATCGGTGTTCATCGGTGTAATGCGGGGAGGGTTGAATGGGGTGTTGTGCTACTTTTTGTGCTATTTCACCCGTCTGAATCTTGCCCTCAATCAGGCGCGGTGTTTTCTCGCCAAAAGCGCATTTCACTCAATAATCACGGGGCAAACCTTGTGCGGTGCGCAATCGTGAGTAACGGGCAGAAAGCGGTCAACACGCTATGAGGCGTCCCGTGGAAAGAGTCGTGAGGTAGCGTCGCAGATCACGCACACAGAGTTGGCCTGAACTTTTTTCGGCGCGCAAGACTGCGCGGCCTGCGTCATCCGCGCAGAAGGTCATCAAGGAAAAACGGCGGACAGAATTGTCCGCCGTTTCAATGGATCGCCGCAGCCACTCCCGCTCTGGTCAATGGCTAGTTGGTGGCCGGCGCCACGACGCGATAATAGCGGTCGGCCTTTTTGAAGGCGTTGGTGTCGTACACTTCCACGATGCGGTTCATCTCAGCCGAAGGAACATCGTCCAGCTTTTGCCAGTTGGCTGAGGGCAACGTGCTGTTGCGGTATTCCACGCTATAGGTCGCATTCGAATAGGCCAGGAACCGGACGATGGCCGGGACGTTGGTGCCGGTCGATGGAGTAATATCCAGCATCTTCAAAATGCTGTTGCTGTCATGTGGGTTCGTACCGCCCACATACTCGGCGAGGTTCGTCACGCCATCGCCATCCGGATCGTCGTCGGCGTCGGTCGAGTCATTGGGGAGAAAACCGTTCGTCGTTTCCCATGAGTCTGACATGCCATCGCCGTCGGTGTCCTGCAGCGTGCTGGGAGTCGCGCGCCCGGCGGTAGCAAGGCTGGGAGACCCAGCCCAGTTAATGTAATCGTTTCCAAAAAGCAGCGAGTTCTTGCGCTGAAGCGAAGAGCCATTTTGAACTGCCGTCGGCCATGGTGATGATCCCGCAAGGTAATTGACCTTGTCCACACGCACGTAGGGCACAAAGCCCGCATCCGGGTGCGGCGCCAACTGCACGTGGTCCGGCTTATACAACTCAACGGCATCAGCGCTATTCGCGAGCCGTCCGGTCCAGGGACCGAAAATGGGAATGTCATTTGAAACACCGTAGAGGCTGCGGAAACTGGCCAGCGCGCTGGCGTTGGTCTGCGGGTCGAAACCGACGATCAGGCAGAATTGATTGGGTCCCAAATTCGCGAGCGGAAAGGTGAAATCCACCGCCTTTTGCAGCTTCCAATGATTGGTGGGATACAACGGATCGTAGAGCGGAATGGTGTCGCTGGTGATATTGCGCAACTCGATGAATTCCTCGTCGGGATTCTCATCGTTCGTCGGCACGCCATTCGTGAAAAAAACCGTCCTGGCCGGCGCGTACATGATTTCGTTGATCACGACGGGACCGATTTTCGGATAGGAGTTCGTGGCGCCCAGTCCCGTCCGAAACTCGCCCACCGAGATCGGATCGACCACACCGAATCGCACTTCGGCCATGGCCACGAACTTGTAGTCGTTCGAGTAACTCGTCTTGTAGTAGCCGAAGGTGACGCCGTTGGCCGCCGCTTCGAATTCCTCGTAGAGAATGTAGCCGGTCAGGTTCCCGCTGCCGTCCGTCTGCGAGAGCACCACTTGATCGCCGCGGGCTGAATTGAAAGTGAAAGGCTGGGCCGCGTTGGGACTGTTGAAACCCTCGAGGGTATTGACGCCTTCATAAATCACCCGAAAGCCAGCGGGGGGCAACGCGGGACCGTCTGGAATCAAATATCGCTTGGGGTTCAAACGCGAATTGCTCAGCCACCAGCCGCTGATGTTGACGTTGGTCGAGACGCGATTCACGATTTCCACGGCGTCTTCCAGCGGCGGATCGGTGTGCGTGAGGATCTCGTTGATGTAAAGATTGGTCAGAATCAAGAAGTTCGGCGCGCCAGGCGAGGCGGTGTTGAAGTCGTTGATCTTGGGAAACTGAACGATATTCGGGGAGCCGTCAGGCAGTCGGCCGAGGGAAGCACCCTTATGCTGCCTCTGGTCCGTGTACGAGTGGTATTCGATAAGGGAACCGGTGACGTCCGAAAAAGCCACTATCTCGCCTTCGTCTCGCAGGCCGAAATTGGTGTGATCCGCCGGATACTTGTTCGTCGCGCTGTCACACTGGAAGATGAGGTAGCCACCGATGACGCCAGTCCCGACGAATGACAGATCGGCAATACGAAATTTGGTGAGACCGCCGGGCGGCGTGAAGGTGTCCGAAAGAAACGCTCCACCAATCGCGACTGGTTTGTTCGTGGTGTTGAAAAGCTCGATGTAGTCATCCCCGCTGGAAGGATTCGCCATCCATTCGTTGATTTTCAAATCCAACGGCGACCCAAGCTCCGCCGCGACGTTCGGACCTCCGAGCGTCGCGGCGGAGCTTGGGTCGCCGTTGGATTTGTCGGGAACGCAGCCGATGGAAAAATCCGCCGTCTGGATGCCGAACTCAATCTGCGAGACAGGCGCGAACTGATCCGTGGGACTGTAAAAATAGAGATAGCCGCCGCTGGCCTTGATTCCAAAAGGGACATTGTTCGCGAAATTGGTTCGGCCAGAATCAAATGTGAGTTTCAGATAGCTGTTCGGCCCGATGATGCTCCCAGGCGGGAACACGTAGCGCTGAGGAAACGTATTCGAGTCGCTCAAACTGCACCCTGCCAAGTCCACCGTGACCGCTCCGGCATTATACAACTCGACCCAATCGCTGAAGGTGCCATTGGCATTCGGGATCTGCGTGTTGTTGGCCAGGATCTCATTCAGCCGGATGTCGTTCACGTCCGCGCGGGCCCAGACCAACGAGAAAGCCAAAACCGCCAGGACCGCGAGGCGAGTCACCAATTGTTGTCGCATAATTTATTTGTGTGCGCGCAGAGCACCGGATTGTTTGGGTCTGCGAATGCGAGACCGTAACATTGTCGAAAAATATTTCCAGTGAAGAACAGCCCCGGGGCGGCGGCACGTGGAGTGAAGGGAGCGCATCTCTCCGCAGAAAGTGCGTTATCTGGCACGAATCATCGATCGGCAAGGTGACCGGCGGTCCCAGCGAAAGTGCATCCAAATAGGACTAGGCAAATAAAAGTCCTCAGAACAGATTCTGCCATGTCCTCTTCCAATAGATCCAAGATCGTTCTGATCATTGCCGTGATTGTGCTGCTAGGGATCAGTGTTGGCTCGGTCGTGACCTGGCAGTTCATTCGCCAGCGCAAGGCGCCGGACCTGCAAGGTTTTTGGGAAGGCGCAATCGCTATGAACAACGCCACGCTTCGGCTCGTGGTGAAAGTGGAAAAGTCGCCGGACGGCGGCTACACGGCCACCTTGGACAGCGTCGATCAGGGCACCAAAGATATTCCGATCAATTCCATCACGGTGAGCAATCGCACGGTTGGTTTCCGATTGGTTTCCATGCAGGCCGGGTTTGAAGGGAACTTGAACTCTCGTGCGACGGAGATCATCGGCGAATGGAAGCAACGTGGCCGGAGCCTTCCGCTGACGTTCAAACGCACCACGACGCCTTCAACGATCGCAGAAACATTATCGTCATCGGCGCTGGTGCAGCGCGAAAATTCTCCTTTGCAGGGCGCGTGGCAAGGCACGCTCAAAGCGGGCGGCATTCCTTTGCGCCTGCTGGTCAAAATCTCCGAGCCGTCGCCGGGGAAGTTTATCGGCACAATGGACAGCATCGATCAAGGTTCGAGGGACATGCCGATCACGACGGTTGAGTTCTCTGACTCGGTGGCGAGCTTGGATATTGTGGGCATTGGCGGTCACTACGAAGGCACGATGAACGAGGCGGCGTCGGAGATCGAAGGGCAATGGCAGCAGGGCGGACGAAGTTTTCGTCTTTTGCTGAAGCGCGTTGATCCGAGCGTCAGCGGTATGCCCGACGAAAGTGCCTACGCCTTTGTCAGCGAGAAGGAACTTCAAGGTTACTGGAACGGCACGCTCGATGCAGCCGGGACGATACTGCGGCTGCAACTCAAGATCGCCAGGGGCGCCAACGACTCTTACACGGCCACGCTGCACAGCCTCGATCAGGGCGCCAAAGATATTCCGGCGACCAGCGTTTCGTTGAACGACTCGAACGTGGAACTGGAATGGAGAGCGCTCCGCGCGTTGTTTCACGGTGAGTTGAAGGATGGGAAGCTGATCGGTTTTTGGCAGCAGGGACCGTCGGATTTCCCGCTGGAATTCGTGCGCACCAATCGCCCGATAGCTGTGAAACCGGCGAACTGACTCCTGCGCGAGTTTTCTCTGATGACTGTAACAAGCGGGAAAATTGCAGATTCTTGCAGTCCAAGTTTGACTCGCAGGAATTCCATGAGAGCATGGCCAGCTTTCCCGGCTTCGGGACTCAAAACACATGCTCAAATCAAAACTTGAACGGTCAGTTGTTAAAAACAAGTCGGTCAAGGCGCCGAATAGAGTGACCAGCCATGATCGCAACCTGAACTCAAAGGTCAGGGCCAGGGCCGGAGAAATGGTGCCGCTGCACGGCGGATCCAATCTTGCCAAAGCCGGCGATCTCTCGTCCACGCGCGGCCCCAGCCAGGCAGACGTAGATGTCGCCGAAAAGGTCCGCGAGCTGTTAATCATCGCCAAGGAACAGGGGCATCTCACCACGGACGACGTGGATGACGCGCTGCTGGACTGCGTAGTCAGCCCGGCGGCCCTCGAACAGATTCACTCCAAACTGGCCGCACTGGAGGTCAAGATTCTCGACCAGTCCGAAATGGAAGAGGTCAAAGCGCCGGCGGAGCCTGAGGCCGAAGCCGCGGAGGAGGATCAGAAAGTTCAGTTCGACGGCCTCGACGATCCCATCCGCATGTACATGCGCCAGATGGGCAAGGTGCCGCTGTTGACCCGCGAACAGGAAGTGGCCATTTGCAAACGGATCGAAGAAGCGGATCTGGAACGCAAGCGACTGCTCTACCGTTTTGGTTTTGCCGCGAAGGAACACATCGCGCTGGCCGAGAAGCTGATTTCAGAGCCGCCCAAGGAACGCTTTGACCGCGTGATCGTGGACAACAAGCTGGAGAGCCGCGAACTGCACTTGAAAGCTCTGCGCACGCTGGTGAAAAAAGTTCGCGAACTGGACCACAAGGTGGACGAGAAGTATGCGCAATGGCAGTCGGCTGCTTCCGCTGCTTTGAAGCAAAAGCGGTTCGCCGAATTCCAGAAGCTGGATCAAACGCTGCAAAGCATTTTCCCGAAGTTTCATTACAAGCCGTGCGTGCTGGATGAAATGATGCTCGTGGCCCAGAACGTTCACGACAAATTCCAGAGCGGCTGGCGCATCATCGAAGGTCTGGAAACGCGGAAGAAATCGAAGGAAGCGCAGGCCATCATCGGCGTGGAGGAGCAGAAGATTCACGCGCTGGAAGCTTTCGTGCGGCTGCCGCGCGAGGATTACCTCAAGGCGCACAAGCAGCTTCATCAATGCGCCGCCGCCAGTGACAAGGCCCGGAACGAAATGGCGGAGGCCAACCTGCGGCTCGTCATTTCCATCGCCAAGAAATACACCAATCGCGGGCTGCCGTTTCTGGATTTGATCCAGGAGGGCAATATCGGATTGATGCGCGGCGTGGAGAAGTTCGAATATCGTCGTGGCTACAAGTTTTCCACCTACGCCACGTGGTGGATTCGCCAGGGAATTACCCGCGCGATTGCGGACCAGGCCCGCACCATTCGCATTCCCGTCCACATGATTGAGATCTTCGGCAAGCTGATGCGCGTGCAGAAGGAACTCTTCCAGGCGTTCGATCGCGAAGCCACGCCCGAGGAACTCGCCGAGGAGTTGCACCTTTCCGCGGATCGCGTGCGCGCGATTCTCAAGATGGTGCAGAACCCCATCTCCATGCAGGCCACGGTGGGTGATGATGACGCGTGCTTTGGTGATTTTATCGAGGATCAAGGCGCGGAGAGTCCTTCGGACCTGACGGGCAGCAGCCTGTTAAAAGGCAAGCTCAGCGAGGTTTTGTGTACGCTCACGGAACGGGAACGCCGCATCCTCGAGATGCGCTTTGGACTGGTGGACGGCTATCGCCGCACGCTCGAAGAAGTCGGCAAGCAATACAAAGTTACGCGCGAACGCATCCGTCAAATCGAAGCGAAGGCGTTGCGCAAGCTGCGTCATCCGACGCGCTCGCGTCACTTGAAAGGTTTCCTCGAAGGCGAAGAAATGGTTGTCGCCGCCTGAAGTTTCAAGCCTTGGAACAACGAGGATGATGAGCAACGTGATTTACAAAGAGGTGCGAGGCGGCGCGAATTCGGCCTGGCAGCAAAAAGCGGAGGAACACGCGGCCAATGGCACGAGCTTCGTGGTGCGGCCTTTCAACAAACAACTGCACTGGCCGTTTCTGGACGAGTTGCGCGAACGTTTTCAACTCGTGGTGCGATTTAATGCATTGGAGCGCGCGGCTTACTTCGACGCCGCCCCCGCGGCTTAACTGCGAACTGCCGGCGTGGCCAGAATGCTCTCTTCCACGCTTTCGTAATCAAGGCGGCTGAATTGTAACGCTCAGCCGCCTCTTCTCCCCAAAACTTTCTGCTGAGCGAAAGCAGCCGCTTCTCTCTCTTTCAGAAAAACCTCGGCTGGCGCGCCGGATCGGCGCCAAAAATAAAAGAGCGGGTTGCATGAATACTTTACCTAAAAATGCAACCCGCCCATGCCTCGCGACGGCCCAAAAGTCCGTCCACGAAAAGCATGGGTCATTGCTATCGGGAAACGAGCGTGGCCGGAAGAAAAAAAACTCCGCTACGGGTTTTCCCGCGCGAATGACACCTAAAACGATCAACCCGGACCAGAGTGCAATGGTGCGGGTGGCAGCAGTTCCGCCGTCTTGAGCAATCGGCAAAATTCTTTCTTGGTGACCTTGTGCAGCGTGCCTTCTTTGCTCGCGAGTTTTTTCAGGGCCTTGTATTCGACGGCGAGTCTCTCCACGCGGACCACCCGCAGGAACTGATCGTCTCGCTTCCAGATTTCGCCTTGTCGCAATTTCATGAAAGAACCCTATCGTAAGCAGGCCAGCCCGCCGAGCCTTCTCCACGCAGCCGGCTTACCCGGTTTCCTTGCGGCCGCTCATGATCGTTCCACGTCCCGTGAGATAGAGAACGAGCACCAGCGCCGCGAATGGAATCAGCGAAAGCACGTCGGGTGAAATCTGATTCGGCGTTAATTGAGCGTAGAAAGGATTTTGGGCCGCAGCCCACTTATCGAGCACGTCGTATTTGTCGCTGAGCGCCGGCACGCCCGCCATGATCGCGATCACGATGCCCGCGATCGCGCCGCCGGCGATGTAGCCCGAGGCCATGAGCACGCCGGGACTTTTGTCGCCTTCCGCGACGTGCTGTTCTTCCGTCAAGTGCGCGTGCTCGGCCTGGCGCCGCCGCCGCGAGTCCACCAACCATCGCACCATGCCGCCGATGAAAATAGGTGCAGAGGTAGCGATGGGGAGATAAACACCCACGGCAAAAGCCAACGAAGGGATGCCGGACATTTCCAGCACGATGGCGATCATCACGCCGAACAGGACGAGGGTCCAAGGGAGCTTACGATCGAGAATGCCTTTGATGATGTATGAAACGAGCGTCGCTTTCGGTGCATCAAATTTTTTCACTTCGCTGCCGTTCGGGCGCTTCGTGACGGTGCCGTTGATTCCGGGATCGACGAGATAAACTGCTTTGCCGGTGTCATCGACGAGATATTGCTGCGCCGCACCGCCGCTTTCATCCGGCTTGTGCCACACGCGGTAAGTTTTCGTGTCGGCTCGGCCTTGGGGACCGACAAGTTGCGCCGTCTTTACCAGCGTGGAAGGATCGGTTCGCAACTCCGTCGTAACCGGCACGTAAACTTTCGCGGCGTCGTTGAGCTTCAACAGAATGGGACCGAGCACGAGCGCCGAGCATAACGCGCCGATCAAAATCGCAATCTGCTGCGCCCGCGGTGTTGCACCGACGAGAAACCCCGTCTTCAAATCTTGTGAGGTGCTGCCGCCGTTCGACGACGCGATGCAGACGATGGCGCCCACGGACAAGGCCGTGACATACACCAGCGGGTTGCTCTTTGGCGTCCATCCGAGCAACAGGAACACGAGGCAGGTAAGAAGCAGCGTGGCCACGGTCATGCCGGAAATTGGATTGGAGCTGGAGCCGATCTCGCCAGTGAGCCGCGAGGAGACGGTCACAAACAAGAAGCCACAGAGCACGATCATGATCGCGCCGACGAGGTTCATGTGCAGGCCAGGCGCAAAATAAATAGCGATGATGAGCGCGACGATCCCGAAGAAGACCACCTTCATCGGTAAATCCTGTTCCGTGCGCGGCACGGTCATGCGGCTTTGCGCCGTTCCGCCGAAGTCGCGCATTCCTTCCCTAATCCCGTGCCAGATGAGCGGGATCGAGCGCACGAGACTGATGATGCCGCCCGCCGCCACCGCGCCGGCGCCGATGTAGAGAATGTAAGCACTGCGAATCGCGCCCGGGCTCATGTCGCGAATGGCTGTGCCGCCAGGTGCCAGCGGAACTGCCAGCCCTTCGCCGAAAAATTTGATCATCGGAATGAGCAGCAGATACGAGAGCACGCCGCCCGCGGCCATAATCGCCCCGATGCGCGGCCCGATGACGTAGCCAACACCAAGCAATTCCGGCGTGATCTCGCAGGAGATGGAACCGCCTCTTAGCGGCGCATCGAAGATTTTTTCCGGCGCGTCCTTCCAGCGAGGGAAAAGCTTCATCGCCACGTTGTAAGCCACGCCGATGCCGAAGCCGGTGAAGATGGTCCTGGCGCCGACCGATGCCGCGTTGCCCAAAGCAGCGGTTCCAGCGCGCGCCGCGATTTCCCGCGATTCGGTAGAAGCGCCCGCCTTCAAAACTTCGGCGCACGCCGTGCCTTCCGGATACTTGAGCACGCCGTGTTGCTGGACGATCAAGGCGCGGCGCAGTGGAATCATCATGAGAATGCCGAGCAATCCGCCGAGCACCGAAACGAGGATCACCCGCGCGACTTCCAAATCGAATCCAAGAATCAGGATCGCCGGCATCGTGACGCCGACGCCGAAGGCGATGGATTCACCGGCCGATCCGGCGGTTTGGACGACGTTGTTTTCCAGAATCGTCGCGTCGCGCCTTAGGCCCAACTTTGCGAATAGCTTGAACAACGCGATTGAGATCACCGCCACTGGAATGGACGCACTCACCGTCAGGCCCGTCTTGAGCACGAGATAGAGTGAGGACGCGCCGAAAATCATGCCGAGAATCGTGCCAACGATCAGCGGCATCAACGTCAGTTCCGGCAAATGCGCTGACGCCGGGATGTAGGGCTGGAACTGGGACGGTGAGTTTTCAGCAGGCGCGCCGGCGCTGCTGACGCGGTCAGGTCCAGGTTTCGCGCTCATGTATTTGTTGCCCGGCTATTTTGCTTTTTTGCCCATCGTCAGTTCCGTCACGACATTCTTCGCGTCATAAACTTTCCGCAACGCCTCGATGATGCCGCGCGAATCGACGGAAACCGCGCGCGCCACGTCATCCGTGTAGCTGAAGTCGAGCACCAGCGATTGAATGTTGCCGTCGAAAATGATTCCGACCAGCTCGCCTTTTCGATCGATGACCGGGCTGCCCGAGTTGCCGCCGATGATGTCCGCCGTGGAAACGAAATTGAACGGGGTCTTCAGATCGAGGCGGCGTTTGCGGTCGAGCCAGACCTTCGGCAGATCGAAGGGCGGCCGGTATTCCTGTTCCACCGCGCGCTCGTACAGTCCGGCGAAAGTCGTGTGAGGCGCGACGGGCTTGCCGCCTTCCTCGTAGCCTTTCACCGTGCCGAACGCGAGGCGCAGCGTGAAGGTGGCGTCGGGATAATTGCTCGTGCCCTCCAGGGCGAAACGCGCCTTCGCGATTTTTGCGTGCGCCTGTTGTTTCACTTCGCCTCGAGTGTCCATAATCTTCCGCACGTCGCGCGCATCGGCATCGATGAGCCGCGCCAGTTCAATCATCGGATCTTTCGCGGACGCGACGGCCGTCGCGCCTCCTTCGTAAAGTTTTTTGCGGAAGGCTACGTCGTTCATTTTGGTGCCGGTGATGAGTTCCGTCGCCCGCTCGCGCGGTGATTTGCCGGCCAGAATGTTCTGCACCATTGCGTTGGTCGCGCCCATCTCTTCCGTGAGATACGTGAGCGAGTCGGCGAGTTGCAGGTCTTCAAGGTCGTTGTAAATCGGCTTGTCCGAGAAGAGTTGCAGTTCCAGCGATTCGCGCCCGGACTCGGCAAACTCGCGCAACCGCTCGCCGTTGGGCTTTGGTTTTTCTTCCGCCGCGCGGAGCAACGTGCGGGCAATGCTGAAGAGTTCGCTGTTAAACGCGCCGCCGCCTTCGAGTAGATTGTAAACGCGCGCATTGTCCCCAATCATCTTCTGCGCCGCCGCAATGCGGTTCCACGCGTCGCGGGCATCCGTGAACTCCTCGCGTGTGGCCACGGCGTCGCGGAGTTTTTTCTCGTTCCCGGCTTTCTTCGCCATCACGTCCGGGTCGAGCAAACCTTCCAGCCGGCCCTTGTTCGCCTTGCGGCTGTTTTGCACGCCGAAGAGTTCGTCCTTGGCGCGGCGCGCGTTTTCCTTGCTATGTCCGCTGTAAGAGGTGAGCAGAACTTCCAGACGATTGAGCCGTCCCAACGTTTTCGGCAAACGATAATCGCGGATGTAAGCGAGTTCATCCATCGTCAGCGATCGGCTCGTGCGGCCCGGATGGCCAGACACAAACACGAGATCGTTTTCCGCCGTGCCCTTCTCGCTCCACTTGAGGTAATGCTCGAACTTTGCGGGTTGGCCGTTTTCGTAGGCGCGAAAAAAAGAAATATCCAGGTCGTAGCGCGGATACTCGAAGTTGTCCGGGTCGCCGCCGTAGAAAGCAATTTGTTGCTCGGGCGCAAAGACGAGACGCACGTCCGTGTAGCGCTTGAAGCGATAAAGATGATACCGCCCGCCCTGGTAAAGCGTCACGACATCGCTGCGCAAACCGGTCTTGTCCTGCGATTCCTTCTCGATCTCCGCCATGATCGAACGCCGTGCCTTGAATGAATCTTCGTCGGACATGCCGGCTTTCACGGCGGCATTCACGCGCGCCGTTACGTCCTCGATGCTCATGAGAATGTTTAGTTCGAGATCCTTCGCCGGCTTTTCCTCCGCCAAAGTCTTCGCGTGAAAACCATCTTTCAGATAATCGTGCTCCTTGGTGCTGAGCTTTTGCAGAGCGTCGGCGCCGACGTGATGATTGGACATGATCAAGCCGTCCTCCGAGACGACTTCGCCCGAGCCACCGCTGTTGAAACGCACCGAGGATTTCTGCACGTGTTCGAGCCACGCATCGGTCGCGTCGAAGTTGTGAGTCTCCTTGAGCAGTTTCCGTGGAGGATCGTTGAAGAGCCACATGCCTTCGTCGGCTTGCAAGTCAGGTTCAATAGTCATGGAGAGCAATCCCAATCCCAAGGTAAGCAACAGTTTCGTTTTCATGTTTCTCATTGGCGCCGCGGAATAGTTCCGCGTGCGCGTTCCTCCTTCAATGCGCAATTTCATGCCGGACGGCACCAACGTAACTGAGGACAAGCCCTGAGCGATGGCCTTGTCTCTGGCATCATGAGGAGGTTTGCGGCAGGATAACGGAACACGACACGTGAAGATCATCGTTCAAATTCTATTTCTCGCGACCACCGCGCTGTTGGCCACGGCGACCGAACCGACTCACGATTTGTTCCGCGTTCGCCGCGTTACCGACGTGACGGGAACAGTGCAATCGCTTCGCGCTCTGCCTGACGTCAAAGCCGTTGTGCTTGTGTTCCTCGGACCTGAATGCCCGATTTCCCAGCGCTACATTCCCGAACTCAATCGCATCGCCACGCAGCACGGGACGAATGCGGTTGAATTCTGGGGTGTGATTTCCGGCCCTTCCATGCAGCGCACCCAAGCCCTCGCCTTCGCGAAGGAATACGCGATTGAATTTCCCGTACTGTTCGACGATGCCGGCCAACTCGCGCGCTGGCTGCGGCCCACGCACATGCCCGAAGCCTTCGCGCTCAAGCCCGATGGCGATGTGATGTATCACGGGCGCATCAACGATTGGTATGAGTCTCCTGGCAAACCGCGCGCCGTGGTGAAACATCACGAACTACGCGACGCGCTAACCGCGATGCTTAAGGGCAAGTCACCACCGAGAATCTTTGCGGCTCCTGTTGGCTGCTATTTTGAGGACTGGTCGCGCTAACGGGCCCGCGGCATCTTGCGGTCTGCCGCGTGGAATAAAAAAAGAACCCGGCAAGATGCCCGGGGGCACGTTAATCCCGCATCGCATCCGCGTTCACGCCGACGCTGGCGCACCAATCGCGATACGCTTGCGGCGCAATTTCGCTCGGTTTGATTTCGCTGCGCCCGCCCCAGAAGACGTTCGTGTAGCTGATGTCGATGCCGATAGTTTTCAGGTGCCCGTCGATAGCGGCTTTGTGGGCAAGGACGAGCGTCTTGTCCGTGCCGTGGGCCACGCCCATGACATTCACGTTACGGAATTCCGGGCCACCTTCGCGCCAGTAGGCGTGGGTCATGATGTGATGCCGTCCGACCTCGCGGCCCGCTTCGATCTCGCGCCCGGCGGGTACGGCCCAGTGGAAAAGGGCGTTGAAACGCGTGACGCGTTCGCCATCTTTGAGCGGCTTGACGTGTTCGAGGAACGTGGAGAAGCGGCCGATGATGCGGCGGCGATTCATGTTCTCAGCGACTTCGAAGAAAGTTTCCAATGGCACGCCCGCCTCCGTCGCGCGCGCGCGCCAGAGGTCGCGGATGATTTCCTCAGGAGCGAACTCGCGCTTCAGCGCGGTGAGGATGCGCCACTCCAGTTCATTCAACGTGACGATGGAGACGTCCTGAACCTCAGCGGGGACTTCGGCCTTGCTACCCGGTTCCATGCCGCGACGGCGGGTGTGGCCAACGCCGAGTGCGAAGAGTTTTTTTGCGGGAAGCAAAATGAATTTCTCAGCGCCGGTCTGCTGCGCGAGGAATTCACAATGCTTCTTCATCGAGAAACCCTGCGGAACTTTCAACGTCGTCCAGAGCTTGTAGCTGGAGCCGGGCGTCGCGGCGTCGGTGCTGCGCGTGACGACGTGGCCGCTGAATGGATCGCGCTGGAACATCCAGTCAAACGCGGCGTCGAGTTTCTCCTGTGGCACCTGCCACGCGACGAGCGCGCCTTGTGCGAGATTCGTGGCCAGCAACGTTTGGCGCACGCGTCGAATAGTGCCGGCCTCGACCATCGCGCGAATGCGTTCCAGCACCGTCTCGACCGGCACGTCGGAGAGCTTGGCGATTTCGCCGAAGGGATCGCGTTGAAAACCCTGCACGCGGTCCTCGCTCACGGCGAGAATCTGCGCATTAGTCGCGTCTTTGAAATCCACCGGCACGGTCGCTGAATTCATGAGGCGCGCATTGTAAATGGCGACTGACGAATGTCGAATTTCGAAATGAAGAACGCAGTCGCGCCCCATGAACGTGTTACCAGTTTGTAACTGGCAGAAGCGCACAGAGTTCAGAACGCATGGTTCCTTTTATCTCCGCGTTGGAATGAAAGAAGCCGATTTCCCGGCGGCAAACCGGCAGCACGCTAAAGAGCCGCCCTCGCCGCGCCTGCGGCAAAGACGGCTGCAAACTTTTGACGCGAACCGTTACGGAGTCGTGTTCGGCGCGTTCGGCGCGGTGGTGGGTGGCGGCGTGGTGTTGCGATCGGTCGTGTCCCGCACGCGTTCCGCGTCGCCTTTGAGACTGATCTGGTTTTGCACGCTGCTGACGCCCTGGATGTTGCGGGCGATCTCCTCCGCTTTGCGCTTCTGGTCATCGGTGTCCACAAAGCCGGTCAACTGCACCGTGCCCTCGTATGTGTTCACCTTCACGTCCGGAAATTTGTAAACCTCGCTGTCGTCCAGCGCTCCTTTGACTTTCATGCCAAGCATTTTGTCATCGATGTATCGCCCCGTGGTGCGCTTGTGCGAATCGCTGTCCGCCTTGTCAGACGCGCATCCGACGAAGCCCACCGCCGTCACCGCCGCCAATGAAAACAGAATCAGTTTGCGTTTCATGCGAGCCGTTTAGCGCGTGGTGTGCCAGCGTGCGAAAAGGAAAAGTCCTGCGGAAAGTTGCGGGTAAGTGCAACGTAGCGGCTGAAACATCGTGCAGAAGCACACAGCCAAGGATGATTACTTGCACGAGTCTAGCGCTTGTTCAAAGCGCGAACAGGTTCAACTCATCGCGGAGTCGTTCGAGAGGCAGGCCGACCACGCTGGAATAGGAGCCGGCGGTCTGAGCGACGATCATTTCACCATGTTCCTGAATGGCGTAAGCGCCCGCCTTGTCGAGCGGGTTGATCCGATCAAGATAGTCCGTGATCTCATCCGCGCCGAGCGGCTTGAATGTAACGCACGTTGTTTCCAGGAAAGTACGCTGGCGATGGCGGCGTAAATGGACGAGGCAAACGCCGGTGATAACCTGATGCTCCTTGCCTTGCAGATCGCTCAGCATCTCAGTCGCTTCAGCGCGGTTCTTCGGCTTGCCAAAAACGCGCCGGCCCAGACACACCTCCGTGTCGGCGCCGAGTACGAGCGAGTCGGGAAACTTTTTCGCGAGGACGCGTGCCTTGTGGTAGGCGTTCAACATGCAGGCTTCCGCCGGTGAAAGGTGTTCGGGCTGGAATTCCTCGACATGCCCGGGCAGCACTTCGAAGTCGGGGACCAATTCGCGCAGCAGTTCGGCGCGGCGCTGCGAAGCAGAGGCCAGGATGATGGGCGGCAGTTTTATCGCATCGGGAAGAGACGGCGAAGCAACGTCAGCGCGCTTCTCAGTCGGAAGTCGTGGTCGTCTTTTCACAACACAGGCGCGCTCTCCAAGGCCGCGCGGAAGCGTTCCAACTTTGCCTCGAACTCACGGTCGGTGAGCACTGGTTGCGCGCCATCAATCGCGATCATCGCATCCAGATCCACCCAGGATTTGCAGCCGCCGTAGTCCGCGCGCATCGGCAGTTCCACGGCGAGAGGCAAACGAAACACGCGTACGGCCATCGCATAAATGTTGCGCGATTTTCCCCAGTCGAAGCGTTCGCGAATCACTTCCTCGCGCCAGACGTGGTGCCCACGCAAACGCGCCGCCGCTTCGAAGGACTCCACGCTTTTCCAATCGACCACTTCCGCGAAGAATTCCACGCGGAGTACATCGAGCGAGAGCTTCGGCGCCAGAGCGTCGTAGCGTGCTTGCGCGGACGGCAGCACGGATTCGCGTTGTTGATGGAAGAGCGTTGGGAAAAGAAAAAAGTGGTCGTGCTCGATCTGGAAACCGCCGCGGCCCTCGCTGATGCCGCCCTTGCGCAGAATGATAATCTGCTCGCCGCGCCCGAGCGCATCCACCACCACGGCCCATTCCTTGAAAGCGATTCGCACGCGCGGAACCTACGACACGAGCGGAGGAACTGGCAACACGTGCGGCGAACCCCGTCAACGTGCTGCCAGTTTGCAACTGGCAGAGGCGCGCTGAGATCAGGACGTGTGAATCTTTCTGCAGGCGTTGGAATGGATGGAGCCGAACTGCCAGTTGCAAAACCGGCAGCACGTTTGCCAGAGCCTGCCGTCCCTCGCCCCGCGTCAGCAGTGGCGGAAAAAATCCTTGCCGCATTGGCGTGTTCCGCCAACATGGCCGCGCCATTTAACGCAAACTTCAAAGGAACCTTATGGGACGCATCTACAACAACATCGTCGAGACCGTGGGCCGCACTCCGCTCGTGCGGTTGAACAAAGTCACCTCCGGCGTGGACGCCACGATCCTGCTCAAGTGCGAATTCTTCAATCCACTCGGCAGCGTGAAGGACCGCATCGGCCTGGCGATGATCGAAGATGCGGAGCGTCGAGGCGTTTTGAAGCAGGACACCACCATCATCGAGCCGACGAGCGGCAACACCGGCATCGCGCTGGCGTTCGTTGCGGCGGCAAAGGGCTACAAGATCATTCTCACGATGCCGGAAACGATGTCGCTCGAACGTCGCACGTTGCTCGCGATGCTGGGCGCCAAGCTCGTCCTCACGCCGGGAACGGAAGGCATGAAAGGCGCCATCGCGCGCGCCGAACAGCTCGCGAAGGAAACGCCGAACTCATGGATTCCGCAGCAGTTCGAGAATCCCGCGAACCCAGAGATTCATCGCAAGACGACGGCGGAAGAAATCTGGAGTGATACGGACGGCAAGGTGGATATTTTCGTCGCCGCCGTCGGCACGGGCGGAACGATCACGGGCTGTGTCGAAGTGATTAAGCCACGCAAGCCGTCGTTCACGGCCATCGCTGTCGAACCGAAGGATTCTCCCGTTATTTCTCAAACGCTCGCAGGACAGCCGGTGAAGCCTGGCCCGCACAAGATTCAAGGCACGGGCGCGGGCTTCGTGCCGAAGAACCTGCATCTCAAGGACAGCGCGGGTAATCCGCAGATCGTCGAGTGCGTGCAGGTGTCGAACGACGATTCATTTGCCATGGCTCGCCGGCTGGCGAAGGAAGAGGGACTGCTCGTCGGCATCTCGACGGGCGCAAATGTCATCGCCGCTATCGAGGTAGCCAAGCGACCTGAGAACAAAGGTAAGATGATCGTGACCGTGGCTTGCTCGACCGGCGAACGCTATCTCAGCACGGCGCTCGCGGCGGAGGCCAAGGCGGAAGTGGGGGGCTGAAGTCGGAGCGCAGCAAAGTTGTTTACGCTGGGATTTCAACGCCACAGTCCCCGAGCGATGAAAATAGTCCAGCGTTTTAACGCTGGGTTGCGCGGTCTAACCCATGGAGTCCCGGAGGGACGAAAGAGACTTGGACTTCTGAGTTGGATTTCTGCCGTCCCTCCGGGACTTCTCCTTTTTGCGCCTCAACCCAGCGTTGAAACGCTGGGCTATTTTCAAAATTCCCTCAGGACAGCCCCATGCATTCGGAAAGACAGAGGCCTCGGGCCATGAGCCTTCTCTTACGGTCGCGCCGAAATCTCCAGCATTCGCTCGATGGGCAGCCGCGCCCGTTCGATTATCTCGGGACTCAATTCCACGCGAGGCTCCAGGTTCGCCATGCAGTCGTGGAGCTTCTCCAGCGTGTTCATTTTCATGAAACGGCATTCGTTGCACGCGCAGATGTCGCTCGGCGCTGGAATGAAAACTTTGTCCGGACATTCCCGTTTCAACCGGTGCAACATCCCGGCCTCAGTCGCGATGATGATTTCCCGGGCGGACGTCTTCTGGCAGTAGGACACCATCTTTTCCGTCGAGCACACTTCGTCGGCCAGCATGCGCACGGCCTTCGTGCATTCGGGGTGCGCGACGAGCGGAGCACCCGGAAACTCACGACGAATGCGCGTGATGCTGGCGTGGGTGAATTCAACGTGGACGTAACAGTTGCCGCGCCAAAGCGTCATGGGCCGCTTCGTTTGTTCCATCACCCAGGAGCCAAGATTTTCATCGGGCACAAACAAAAGATCTTTGTCCGGCGGCGCGGCATTGACGATCTTCACCGCGTTTCCGCTGGTGCAAATCACATCGCAAAGCGCCTTCACCGCCGCGCTGCAATTGATGTAAGCGATCGTCCAGAAATTCGGGTTCGTGTCCTGGAGCGCCTTCAGCTTGTCCGCCGGGCAACTGGCTTCGAGCGAGCAGCCCGCGTCTTTGTCCGGAAGCACAACGACCTTGTTCGGGTTCAAAATCTTCGCCGTCTCCGCCATGAAGTGGACACCGCAGAAAACGATCACGTCGGCTTCTGTTTTCGCGGCTTGTTGCGCGAGCCCCAGGGAATCGCCGACGTAATCCGCGATGTCCTGGATCTCCGGCACCTGATAATTGTGCGCGAGAATGACCGCGTTCAGCTTTTTCTTGAGCGCAATGATGTCGCGAGAAAGCGCGTCAAGGTTTGGCGGCGGCGTGCCCGACCGCGTCGGGAAGCGATCCACACTGGCGGGTATCTCAGCGACATCAATCATGCGCGCCAAGCTAAGGGTCGCGGAAAACTGCGTCAACGCAGCGGAGGGCGTCACTTCGAAATGTGTTTCACCTTGTGGAAAAAGCCGAGCAACTGTCCGAACTTGGAACTCTCGTTCGTTGAATGGATGAACAATAGAACTAAACAACCGACGAAATTATGAAAACGAAAATCAACCCGTGCCTATGGTTCGATCATCAAGCTGAAGACGCCGCCCGTTTTTACACCGGCATTTTCAAGAACGCGGTGATCACCGCCATCTCGCGCTACCCGGCAGTCGGACAGGAAATCCACGGCAAACCGGCCGGCTCGGTGATGACGGTCGAGTTCGAGCTGAACGGCCAATCCTTCACGGCGCTCAACGGCGGACCCATTTTTAAGTTCAACGAAGCCATCTCACTCCAGACGATGCGAGACGCAGGCAGAAGTGGATTATTACTGGACGAAGCTTAACGAGGGCGGCGATCCGAATGCGCAGCAGTGCGGCTGGCTAAAGGACAAGTTCGGGCTTTCCTGGCAAGTGGTCCCAAAGGGCATGGTCGAGATGCTCAACGCCCCGGACCCCGCCAAATCGCAGCGCCTTTCAAGCCATGCTGCAAATGAAGAAGCTCGACATCGCGGCGTTGCAGCGCGCATTTGCCGGATGACGGTCTGCGGGTCATTTGTCGTTTTCGACGTCCGATCCCGTGTCATCTGACCGGGTCATAAAATATTCCTCACGCCAAGTCCGCGAAGGACGCAAAGCCGTGAAAGATTTTCTCCGTTGGCGTCCTTCGCGGACTTGGCGTGAGCTTTTGGAAGTGGATGAAGTTCCACCGCTCCCTTCAGAAGAACTCGTTGCCCGGATCCAATTTGTCTCTTACGGTGTCTTCGACACCGAAGGAGAAGGCGCGACTGCCATGAACGATTCAAAGCCAAACGAAACCAAACAAAAGATCGACACGGCGGCCTGGCGGCAGATCGTCGTGAAATATCAGCAGCCCTCGACGCCGCGCGCGCTCTGGCAAATCACCAACACGCTCGTCCCCTATGCGTTGCTTTGGTATCTCATGCACCTCAGTCTCGCCGTGTCGTGGTGGCTCGTCGTGCCGCTAGCGATTCTGGCGGGCGCCTTCACGGTGCGCATCTTCATCATCTTTCACGATTGCGGGCACGGCTCGTATTTCAAATCGCGCTGGGCCAACGACCTGACCGGCTTCCTCGCGGGCGTGCTGACGTTCACGCCGTATTATCATTGGCGTTGGGAACACAACATTCACCACGCCAGCTCGGGGCATCTCGACAAGCGCGGCGTCGGCGACATCTGGACGCTCACCGTCGAGGAGTATCTCCAGGCCTCGCGCTGGAAACGTTTTGCCTACCGGCTCGCGCGCAATCCCTTTCTCCTCTTTGCCATTGCGCCGCTCTACCTTTTCCTGTTCCGCCAGCGGCTTCCTTCACGCGGCGCCAGCAAACGCGAACGGCACTCGGTCTATGCGATGAACGCCGCCTTGCTCGCCATGGCCGCCGCGTTCAGCCTGGTTTTTGGAGTGGTCCCGTACGTGATCATTCAATCGATCATCCTGATGGTGGCCGGCGGCCTGGGCGTGTGGCTCTTTTATGTGCAGCACCAGTTCGAGGGAGTTTACTGGGAGCGTGGCGACGACTGGGATTACACGGCGGCGGCGCTCCAAGGCAGTTCCTTCTACAAGCTCCCGAAGATTCTCCAATGGTTCTCGGGCAATATCGGCTTCCACCACATTCACCATTTGAGTTCCCGCATTCCCAACTACAATCTCGAACGATGCCACCGGGCCGATCCGATTTTTCAACAGGTCCGTCCGGTCACGCTCATCTCAAGCCTGAAGTCATTCACCTTTCGCCTCTGGGATGAAAGCGAGCGGAAGCTGGTGAGCTTTCGTCATGTGCGAAAACACCGGCGCCAGCCCAAGCAGAACACGCCGTCCTGAGATTCAAAGACGTGCGGTCCCGAACCGTCTCCGCGCACGCCGTGAAGGGGGGGGAACCGCCGGCCCGCAGGATACCGACCCAACGCCGGCGCGCGCAGAGCGACGCGCCTACCTTTCAATACCACCAGATAAGCGCGTTCTTCAGCTTCCCGAGTCGCCCAACTCCCGATCGCGCCGCACGCTCTCGCGCGTGCCTTCGAGCATCTGTTCGTGCTCGGCTTCTTCCACACCGCTCTCGACAAGCGTTTCTGCCGCCGCCTGCTCGTCATCTGCGGAAATAGTCTTCGCCTGGCGCGGCGCGGAGCCCGGCACCGGGTCCCAGCGCTTGCTGGTCGGCAATTCCTCGGCGGGATCGGTCATCGTGCGGCCCTCGGTCAGCTCGCGTTTTGCCTCCTGCCAATCTTCGGGCGTCGGCTTGTCATTTTGGCGGCGGTTGATGAGCGCAATCTCGCGCGCCCGCTGCGAAACCATTTCGGGAGTGACCGTGCCCAAGCCGCGCGCATGTTCTTCCACATTGCCATCGGACATTTGATTCCTCTTTTTCATGAAGGAAACGTACGCGGCAAGACGCAGTGCGCAACCGTGGATTTCGGGCGCAAAATTGTGCGTTAAAAGGACGGCTTGGTTCGCATACATACAAACCGGTCATGAAGATCGTTGACATCCGAGCCAGGCGGAACCGCGCCCCGTTCCGGCCTTTTCAAATCCGCCTGACGAATGGAGGTGTTCTTTCTGTGGGCCATCCCGAACAGATGTCGCTGCCCGATGACGAGCGCGAAATGTTCGTCGTGTGGACGGACACCTGGAACCTCATCGACATCACACAAGTCGCGCGCGTGAGCGTGCGGCAAAAACATCCCAGACACTGACAGCTGCTACGCGCCCAACAAATGTTCGATCACCATCTGGTCGAGCGCCTGATAATTTCGGTCAGCCACCAGTTTCTGCGCGGCCTTTTCATCGAACGAGCGCACCTTTTCAAGCAAGGCGAGAAACGTCCGGCGTGAATTCACCAGATGATCCATCCAGTGTTCCTGTTTCGTCGTGCGGAAAGGATGCACATCGAAGCAAACGTATTCGCCTTTCTTCCCGTAGCCGTTGCGTTTGAGCGCGCGTACTTGATCGAACGCGCTGCGAAGATTGGTGCAGCCGAAGGGCCGGTCCTGATCGTACTTCAACCCGTTCTGATCGTTGAGGTGCAGCGACCAAAGTTTGTTGAAGGCGCAGGCGAAATCGATTTCATCCGCAGGATCGAGTCCGGCGAGAATCGCGTGGGCAGATTCAATCAGGCAACCGACGCGCTTCTGATCGCGCGTGAGTTGCGCCACGGCCAGCGCGTGGCCAATCGTCGGAATGTAGGCGTGGTCCATCGGCTCGTTCGGCTTCGGCTCGATGGCGAGGCGAATGCGCTTGTCGTGCGCCAGCATCTTATCGAAGGCCTGCACGAGAAGGTCCACGCTGCGCCGTCCACTCTTGGCCTCGCGAATGTAAGTTCCTTCGCGCGCCAGCCAGAGCACGAGAATGTCGGTGTCGAGAATGTTCGCGATGTCGATCGAGCGCAGCGAGCGGTCGATGGCGTACTGGCGATGCTTCGGATCGTTGCTCGTGTAACCGCCGTCCACCGTTTGCGGCGCAAACCACAAGCGCGGCGCGACCATCTCGGCTACGATGCCTTCGCCGTCGAGGCGCTTCTTTAATTCCTTCGCCTCGCGCCGAATCTGCGGCTCCGACTTGCTATCGATGTCCGGCACCGCGTCGTCATCATGAAACATCATGGCGTCAAAGCCATGCTTCTTCAGTTGCGCGAGTTTCCAATCGAAGGTCCGCGCCGGTCGCGTCGTGGGACCGTAAGGGTCTTGTCCCTCGCTGAGATTCCACGGGCCGAAACAGAAACGGTATTGTTGCGCTTTTGCCATAATGAGTGCGCGACGCTAGTTGGACGGGGGATTCGCGCAACGAAAAATTGCTTCCGCAAAATTGTTGCGTCCGTATCCTTGCGGCCTATGGCCAGCGCGACGGAACTTTTGCGGCGGTTCGAAATCCCGGGCCGGGTTTCAATCATCGAAGGCAATGGCGAGATGCCCAAGGTGGAGGTGAAGAGCGACGCCGCGCGCGCGGAAATTTATCTGCACGGAGCGCACGTCACCGATTTTCAACTCGATGGCCAGCGGCCGTTGCTCTTCGTCAGCCGGTGCAGCCGCTTTGCGCGCCATCAGCCGATTCGCGGCGGCATCCCGATTATTCTGCCGTGGTTTGGCTCACGCGAAGGCGAGCCGGCGCACGGGTTCGCGCGCCTTGTAGATTGGAATCTGCACGAGACGGTCGCGCTGCCGGACGGCGGAGCCACGCTGCGTTTCAGTTTGCCGGAAACGAGCGCGAGCGCCATGTGGCCGCCGTTCACGGCGAATTATGTCGTCACTCTCACGGACAAACTGACGCTGGAATTGATCGTGACGAATGGCTCGCGCAACGAGGCGTTCAGTTTCGAGAATTGCCTGCACACATATTTTCACATCGAAGACATTGCGCAGGTTTCCATCACGGGACTCAAAGGCGCGTCGTATCTCGACAAGGTTGAGAACTACACGCCCAAGACGGAAACCAGCGACGCGATCGAAATTACCTCCGAAGTAGATCGCACTTACCTCGACACGATGGGTACGGTGGAAATCCACGACCGCGCCCTGCGGCGAAAAATTTTGGTGGAGAAGGCGGGATCCAGTTCGACTGTGGTGTGGAACCCGTGGATCGCGAAATCGCAGCAGATGCCCGACTTCGGCGACGACGAATACAAGCAGATGGTCTGCGTGGAATCGGGCAACGTCTCGCGAAACAAGATCGTGCTGCCGCCGGGACGATCGTCCGTGCTGCGCGTGGTGTTGAGCAGCGTGAGTTTGTAGAAAAATTTCGGCCGGGGCCGAACTAATCCGGCGGCAGAATCGGCTGCAAGGTCGCCCCGAGCGCGGTGACATCCGCTGTCTTGCGAAGGAAGCTATTCACCGCCAGGCCCACGAACAGCGCCGGGTCAATTTCGGAAACAGCTCCCGAAAGCATCACCACCGGAGTCGTGATGAAACGAGGATCGGCGCGCAGCCATTGCACAAAGACAAGCGAAGTATGCCCGGCGAGCCTGAAGTCCGAGACGATCAAATTCGGCCGGCGGAAGTAGAGCGGATCTTTGAACTCCGCTTCGTTGAGCATGTATCGCTTTGCTTCGGTGACGGTCGCCACGACGCGCACTTCGCATTCGTAGCCGAGTTTGGCGAGGGCGCGGCGGAAAAGGAAAACATCCGCCGCATCATCTTCGATTAAAAGAATGAGCTTCGGCGTCCTTGTTTGCCCGTGAGAATCACGCGATGCCACTGATGCGGAAATCGTCCGTCACAATGCGCGTCTGTCGAGTATTTTTTTGAAGGCACCCGGAAAATTTTCTGTCGAGAAGAGTGATGCCGCGCTCCCCAACTGGACACTCCGAAAAGCGCCACGCGACTCCCGAACGTCTGCTTGAACTGGGCGGGAATGTGTCCGTATTCTCCGCGCCGGTTTGCGACAGGGAATCCCAATCATCCGGTTCTTCGGAGAGCCCTGCTTCCGCCGTCTCGCCGCGGCGTGGCGCGGGAACTTGTCGATGGACTTCAACGGAATGGGCGGCGCCGACAGGACGGTTTGCAAATGAGTAATCCATCCCCTTCAGATCGAAACCAACCTGCGGCGCTGGTGGTCCGAGCCTGTGCCGGTGATCCTACTGCGCAGGCGGAGATCGATGCCCAATGTTCGCGCGGAAAAGCCAGCGGCATTAACGCCTGGCTGGCCTCCATCGACGACGCGGTGAAAAATGCCGCGACTCGCCAAGCGACAGCCGAAGGACGCATCGCCTCGACTGCGGTTCGTGTGCTCGTCGAAAGTCGCGTGGCTGATGGTGAATTGGCCACGGTGTGCGAAGCCGCCCAGCGCGCATGCGCCGCTGCCAACGCCGCCGTGCCGTTGCTCTCGCGTCCGGGTTGGGACGAAGCGGCATGGGCCGCCTACAATTCATCGCAACAACAGCAAGTGGTGACGTTGCCCGACGCGCTTTGCCTCGGGCGTGTCCAAGCGGGTGAAGGCGCGAGCGGGCCAGCGTCTCCGTTCATGGTTCCCTTCGTCGGCCGGAGGCGCACGCTGGTTTTTCCGGGCAACGCCAAACATCGACAGCCTGTCCTCGACGCGATGCAGTCGCTCGTCTGGCGCATCGCGGCTGCGCTGCCTAATCAGGTGCAGTTTCTTTTCGTTGATCCGCACAACAGCGGCAACGCCTTCCGCTGGGCCAATCGTCTGCCCGGCCGGATCGAAAACACCGAATTGTTCCAGGACCTTGAGGCGGCCGAGCGAAATTTCGTGCGCATCAGCCGCAACTCTCTGGGTGGCCAGATCACATCCTTCGAGCAGATACCGGTCAATCAACGCCGGCGCGAGAAGCTGAGGATTGTCGTCGTTGCTGATTTCCCCCACGGCTTCGCCACCGACACTCGCAGCTTAGAATTACTCCGTCGCATCGCCAACAACGGCATGGAGGGCGGCACTTATCTGCTCCTGCACTGGGACACCGCGGCGGAAGCTCGACCTCGCGCAACAATTCCTCCGCTGCCGCGGACTCGGTGGCCAGCCGACACATCACACCAGCGGTGCGAGTCAGATGCTCGCTCCAGGTCGGCGCGACCTTTTCCCACGGTGAGCCTCTGGGTGTGCGATCAATCAGCGCGAACTGCGTGTGCCGCGCGTCGAGATTGAGGGCGATGCTGGTGAGCACGCTCAACAACAGTCCGTGCCGGGCGTTGGGATTGTTGCCGACGAAAACGATGTTGTCGGACGGTTTGCGTTTGAGCACCAGAGAAGCATAGCCGCGCACGTTAAATTCCTGACCGACCCACGCGATGCGCGGTTGTTCCGCCGCATACCATTCCGCGTGACCGGTGGCATTCTCCAGTCGAGCATGGAAGACACGGTACGGGACCAGCGCCTTTCAGATGAGAGCGCCCAACGCACTCGACAGCTGGCCATTGCGATCGCGGACACGGCGCGCGATGACGAACGCCACGTCCAGGAAATCGAGCATCTCTCCCAACAAGCGCTGGCCACCGCGCAGCAAGCGCTCGCCCAGTGCAATCAGTCGTTGAGCAACGCGCAAGCAGCGACCTTCGAAGCCCACTCAGCGTTGTCTCATTGGAAGAAAGAATTGGAAGCCGCGCGCGACCGATTGGAGGCCGCGCAGATCGCACTGGCGAACGCCATGAACAATCTGGCGGCCTGCCAGCAGCGCTACAACAGCGCCTCGAACGCTTTGAGCGCGTGCATGTCGGCGCCGCACGATCCCAATGGCCCAGCCCGGGATTGTTCCGGCCCGGCCGCATCGGCGGCGGCGGCGGGGAGGGCTGTGGCTATTGCACAGCAGCAGGTCAACGTGGCGCAGAATGAAGTGAAACGCGCGCAGGAACGCGTGGCCGCCTGCCAAAAAGCGGTGAGCCTGGCATCACAAAGCGAGAGTTGCGCGCGCGCTGCGGTGAGTTGCGCGCACGGCGCAGTAAACGCGCCTCGGATTCCCGGGCAGTCGGCCACGCAAGCTCGCGCCGCCGTGGATCGCGAGACAGCCGCCAGTGACGACATGACCGCCGCCGCGCAATCTGCCTGCGCCCGCGCCGCCGAGGCTGACGCGCAATTGCGCCTTGCGAACACCGCGGCGGAGAAAATCGCCATTCACGAAGATCTCGGACGCAAGCAACTCGAGGAAGCCATTGAAACGCTTCAACATCTCAACCGAGCGGAGCCGCTGCCATGAGTGATCGCGACGACATTCTCTGGTCACTTCAGCGGCAATCCCGCGCGCTGCAGGAAGTCGTGGCGGATGCCCGCCTGGTCTGGCGCGACGCCAACGCGCGCGCCGCCGAACAACGATTTCTCCAACCGCGCGCTGCGTCTGAACGAACAATCCTGACCGCCATCGCGGCCCAGCACCGCGATCTGAATTCCGCCGCGACCGATGTGCTCCGCGCCGACGAGCAGCATCGCATCGCCGCGAGTGAATCAGCACAGGCCGGCCAGAATTGCGCCGACGCCCGTGCCAGCGCGCAATCCGCTTTTAGCGAAGCCAGCGCCGCCAGCAGCCAGGCGCAGCAAGCCGATCAACTTGCCAGCGATGCCCGAAACCATATTGCCCAGGCCAATTCCGCCGGGGGCGGCTGAGCCAATTTGTTTATGAAAAACGATTTCGATCCTTTGCCGCTGCGAAGCCAGTTGACTGCCTGGCACAACTCAGAGGCGACACGGCGGCGTTTTCGTTCGGCGATCGAGAAGGCCCAGATCAGCGATTCGGTGAGCAACCCGATCAACCTTCCCGACGCCGTGGCGAAGAAATCTGCCGCCGAGCGTTGCGAATGGGCGCTCTCTCAATTGGCCGAAGAGCGGAAGAATCTGGCTGTGAGTCGCCGCGATCAGGAACTCGGAGCGGCCTTGCGCGCGCGCCTTCTCCAGCTCCAGGCGCAGAAACAGGCCACGGAACAAGCTGGCGCGCGCAAGCGGCTTCCGTCGGTTGAGCCTGGTCACGGCCGTCATCGTGGCGCTCGCCGCCACCGCTGCGACGATCTGGTGGCAGCGTCGTCCGCCCTCGATTTCTAAAACAGCCGTCGAGCAGAGCCTGGCGCGCGAACTCGGAAAGCGCGGCCTTTCGCTTTCGTCCGTTTCCTTCCAGACGAGTTCGCAGCATGGGGGCATCGCCGACGTTTACGCGACCCTGATCGCAAAACTGGATCGGCCTTTGTACGTGAGCGTGCCCACGGAGCGCTATCTTCAGGAGGAACTAAAAATCGATGCGACGGTGAACAAACGGATCGCCGAACTGACGAGTGCCAAAGAGGCGCGCCGCCTTCTCGAACTGGCCGGGTTGACGTCGCCGCCTTTGGACGTGACGAAGGTTTCAGTGGTGAAGGTCGGCACGCCGCCAGGGAATACTTTCAATGGAATGGCGAATTTTACGGCGTCCAAAAGCAGCGGAACTTGGGATGTGTCCGTCCGCTCCATCAGCTTGCCGTCGTGGCCGGCAGACCAGCGGCCTCGCGAGAATTTCGCCGGCGAAGTGTTCGACGTTAGCCGCGATGACGACCGTGCGCGGCTGCGCTCCCTCGTGGACGCGCAGCCAAAGATTCTCGCGCAGCTTGAACAGGCGCGCGGCGCGTACGTGGCGGAGGTGATGGCCCAGCACAAGAGACAGGAAGAATTGCTGGTGCCGTTCTTCCGTCCCGGAGCCATTTTCACCGGCACGATGGCGGGGCGGACGGCCAATGAAAAGAAACCCATTTACCTCGAAGTCACGGAGGCCGTCGGCGGTTCCGGGACGCATCCGCTCAAAGCGATTATCCACAACGACGGCGGCTGGGGTGATGGACGATTGTTTGAGGGAGAATGGAAATTCGAAGTCGCCCGCGAGCGTTTCGAACTCTCTCTCGTTTCCCGCTCGGACCAGATGACGCGCAATGGCGGGCCGGTGCTGGACGATCCGAAAATGGTTAACCTTGAACTCGTGATCGACTCAGACCGGGTCTCCGGCCAACTCGGCGCCAGCGCGATCCAGTTCACGCGAGTTCCCGATGCCGATACGGAGCGGGTCAAGCGTGCCGCCAGCCCGGACTATTTCGCCATGCTCGGTGCGATGGTCCCTGATGCGTATTATTCAGGCTCCGTAAAACTATCCGAAGCCAGCACCCAACAAATCCTGCTGCGAGTGATGCGCGCGGCAGACGCGACGAAGTCGATTGAGGTCGTGCTGCAAGATCCCGAGCGCGAAGCGTGGCAACTCAAGCTCACCGGCCCGCTCATCGGCAATCGCCACCGCGAAGCGAACTGGCCGCTGCGCCTCGCGGAAGTTCGCGACGCCACTCCGCCCGGAATTCCTGCCAAGTCATTGGCCCCGCAGTTCCGCGCGCTGCCATTACGGATGGAGAACGGCGCGCTCATCGGCAGCTATCGAAATCAAACCTTCCGCTTAGAGCCTCTTTCATCAGGTGAAGCGGCGCGTCGGCTGCGAGCCACCGCCTCCTGGCGGCAGGCGTTCAACTCGGCCATCCGTCCGGGCGGTGTGATCGACGGCACGGCCGTCGATCCAACGAAGGCGCTCCGCAGTTCCCTTCGCCTGCGCGTGCTCTCTATGGATTCCGCCAAGGGCACCATCGAAACCCGTCTTGAATCGATTCAATCGCCGACGCTCTTTCGCAACGTCTCTGGAAAAGTATTCGCCGACGCCGGCACCTTGAGCCTCGCGTTCGACATGCGCGCCAACACCTACGGCATCGCGCGAACCGCCACTGAGCCTTGGTTCAAAGGAGGCCGGGACAGTCTCACGCTGGCGGTGGATGGCCTGGCCTTGACCGGGCAGGACGGCCACAATTGGAGTTTTGAGTTCAAACTTGATCGCTGAGCCAACTCGCGACCGGGAGTGGACTGAACGTCAGTGCTTCGCCGCCCAACGAATGCTTTGCGCCAGGAGCTTTCGATAGTTGGGGTTCTCGAAAGCGGAAGGACCGTGGCCGAGTTGCAGATAGACGACGCGGGAATGTTTTTCGGTTCGATACCACGCCAGCGGTTTCCCGCTCTTCGGGTGCGTCGTCGTGATCAGCGGAATGGAATCGGGTCGCAGCCGAAAGCCCCAATAGATCTCATCGTTGATGGCAAAATCCTTCACGCCCGCCGTGATGGGATGGTCCCTGGCGATCACCTGCACTTCGAAATCAATATCGTGTTCCCAGCCCAGCTCGGGCGTCACCTTGCCGCGCTTGTCCTGCGGCTCTGCGTAAGTGCCGCCGACGATCCGCTCAAATTCCGGCCACGCCTGATACGACACCAGCGCATGATGCGTCACGACCAGTCCGACACCTTTGTCGAAGAGTGAGAGGAACTTCGCCTTCTGCGTCTCGCTGATGTTCTGCACCATGTCGTAGAGAACAATGCAGTCGTAGCTCAGGAGGTCTTCTCGATCGTACGCCGTCGAAGAACTCTTCGCCTGGATGACGTTAGTGAAAGTGATCTCCGGATTGTCCTGGAACACGCGGAAGAAGGAGTTCGTCACAAATCCATGACCGCCCGTGATGACGAGCACCTTCAGTTTCTGCTCCGCCGCGGAAGAAAATCCCGCGCATAACGAGAGAAAGATCAGGCTGAGCAAAAGGCGGTTCATACGCGTGCGCGGATGAATTGTTGTTCGCGCGATTACGGTTTGTCGTATTCACCGAGCGGGCGAATCCAGATGTTGCGGAAGCGCACCGGGTTCCCGTGCTCGTAAAGTTCGATGAATCCTTTTTCCTGCGGCTTGCCGTAGGCGGGCATTGCCCGATGCTGGGTGTTGCCGAGAATCTCTCGCCGGTTGTGGACCAGCACACCATTGTGGAGCACTGTCGCTGACGCCTTCTTGATCAATTTGCCCTCGGCGTCCCAGTGCGGTGCTTCGAAAACAATGTCGTAGGTCTGCCATTCGCCGGGCGGACGGCTGGCGTTCACCAACGGAGGCGACTGGCCGTAAATCGCGCTGGCCTGGCCATCGGGGTAGGTCGGGTTGTTGTAGGAATCGAGCACCTGAATTTCGTAACGCCCAAAAATGTTCACGCCGTTATTGCCACGTCCCTGGCCATCGCCGACGACTTTCGAAGGCGTCGCGAATTCAAGGTGAAGTTGAAAATCGCCGAATTCATCCTTCGTGCGAATGACGCCGGTCTTGGTCGTCTCCATGTAGCCATCTTCGATCTTCCATTGCACGTCACCCTTCGCGCCTTTCCACTTCGAGAAATCTGTGCCATCGAACAGCACCATCGCGTCGGAAGGCGCGGCCGCCATTTCGCTGAAATGTTTTCCAGGAGTAATGACGCGCGGCTGCGGACGATCTCCATCGTGAACGTGCCACTGCGTGCCGGGAATCAACGGCGTATCTTTGTAGCCGAGAGACTTCTGGTCCGCCCCAAACATCGAAGTGGCTGTGAAAGCAAACAGAGACAAAACGATCTGCCGGGTTATGTGGTGTGTGGTCATGCGCGGATTGTTTTCGCAGCCGCGCAAAAAGGCAAGCCCCAGACCAGAGACGGAAAGAGGCCGGCCCTTGGACGAACCGTGCAGAGAGAGATGAGCTTCCTTCACTCCTGGTTTCGCCGCACCGTCCGCCCCGGTTTCGCTCCCGTGTGCTTGTCATCCTTCACGACTTCCACGCCATTCACGAACACGTGGGCGAATCCCGTCGCGTACTGATGCGGGCTTTCGAAGGTGGCATTGTCCTGAACTTTCGCCGGATCGAACACCACGAGATCCGCCCAGCCGCCTTCACGCACGAAGCCGCGGTTCCTGATTCCAAACGTCGTCGCCGGCAGCGAAGTCATGCGGCGAATCGCATCCTCCAATCGCAGCACCTGCAGCTCGCGAACGTAGCGCGCGAGGATGCGCGCATTGTTGCCGTAGCCACGCGGATGCGGCACGCCTTGGCCGAACGCGCGCACGCCGCTGTCCGATGCGAACATCGTGTTCGGATGTCGCATGAACTGCTGCACGTCCGGCTCGGTCATGCTGTGGAAGACGGCGCTCGCGCCGCCCTGGTTCTGAATCTCCAGGATGGTTTCAATCTGATCGTTCAACGCATCCGAGCCGCGCAATTTCTTTGCTGCCTGCGCGACGTTTAGCCCGTTGAACGATCGATCGTGTTTGTACGAGGCAATCACCGCGTACGAATAATCACCGGCGCCGCCACGCTCGCGCTGCGATTGCATCTGCTCGATCATCTGCGCCCGCGAGGCCGCATTGGTGTAATGCTCCTTGAACTTCCCGCCCTCGCGATACTTCTTCGGAATCAAAGTCGAGATGCTCGTGCTCGACGCCGTGTAGCCGTATTGGTCCTCCGTGATGTCCAGGCCTTCCGCCCGCGCCTTCTCAATCGCGGCGATCACTTTCTCCGTCTGTCCCCAATTCGATTGGCCGGAAAGTTTGATGTGCGAGACGTGCGCGCGCAGTCCGCCCTCGCTCGCGACGCGAAACAATTCATCCAACGATTGGAAAATCTCCGCGCTCTCACTGCGCATGTGGCTCGCGTAAATGCCGTTATATTTCGCGGCCACTTTCGCGAGTTCCACGATCTCGTCCGTTTTGGAAAACGTGCCAGGTAGATAAATCAATCCGGTCGAAAGCCCCACTGCGCCATCCTTCATCCCCTGCTCCACCGCTTCTTTCATGCGCTCCAACTCCTGCGTGCTCGGCGCACGATCAAAATCTCCACCCATCGCCCGGCCGCGCACCGTGCCGTGCCCGACCAGCGTCGCCACGTTGGGAGAAATTTTAGTTTCTTCGAGGCGGTGAAAAAAATCGCCAACGTTTGTCACGGACCCGCCGCAATTGCCGAGCACCAAAGTCGTGACGCCCATGCGCACAAAGTTTTCTCCGCGCGGTATTTCATCGATCTCCTCCGCGTGCGTGTGAACGTCGATGAAGCCTGGCGCAATGATCAATCCGTTTACGCCCAGTTCAGCCGCCGCGGTGCCGGCCACGCGACCCACTGCTGCAATCCGTCCGTCCTTCACCGCCACATCGGCGAAACGCGCCGGATTGCCCGTGCCATCGATGACCCGTCCATTGCGCAGAACCAGGTCGTAATCGTCAGCGAACATGGCGAAAGTGGCGGCGCATGAGATAGCAACCAGCAATGCACGAACAATCATGTAGCGCATTTACCATTCGGCCCAACGGAAGGCGATTGAATACGTGCCTTACTCTGGCTTGCCCGAAGTCTCTCGTTCAGCTACTCACCTTCGCCGCGAAGTGAATCGTCCGATCGACAACTCAAGAATTATGGCTATGCAACCAGTTCCACTCCGTTTTCTAATTATCGTTTGTTCCGCCTGCTGCCTGCTTTCGAGTTCGGCCGCAGCGGTCGAGCCGCCTGCCTTGAGTCCCGAATTCCTGACCGTCCTGCGCAACGGCGATGTGCGCCAACTCCGTGACGCGCTGGATCACGGAGCCTCGGCCAAGGCGCGTGACGCCACGGGCAACACTCCGCTCATGCACGCTGCTGTGTACGGAAATATTTCCTGTGTACGGTTGCTGCTCGAACAGGGCGCTGAAGTAAATGCCGTCAACACGGCCGGCGCAACGGCCTTGATGCGCGCGGCGTTCGATTATGAAAAAGTCCGGTTTCTCACGAAACAGGGCGCGGACGTCAACGCGCGTTCCGCATTCGGCAACACGGCTTTGCTGCTCGCCGCGCGTGTCGCCAATTCTCATCGCGCGGTGGAACTGCTGCTCGCGCGCGGCGCAGATGCCAAGGCCACAAACCATTTTGGCGCCACAGCATTGATGGCCGCAGCCGCCGGTGGCGACGAGAAGTCCGCGCGCCTCCTGCTCAAGCACGGCGCGAACGTCAATTCCCAACCCACCGGCGATCAACCCGGCTTCATCTTCGGCGGAGGCCGCACCGCGCTAATGTGGGCGGCGTACCGCGGAGACGTGGCGATGTTGCAGTTGTTGCTCGATGCCGGCGCAGACGTGAATGCCATAGGCGGACTCGGCACCGCGCTGGCGCAAGCAGCTTGGGCCGATCGCACCGAGGCCGCCCGCGTGTTGCTCGCCCGTGGGGCGCGCGTGGATCAAGCTGGACCAATGGACGGCTACACGCCGTTGCACTGGGCTGCTTCGACTGAAGAACGCGACGCCGCGCTGGTGAAACTGTTGCTCGACCACAAGGCCAATCCAAATCTAGGCGGCGGTGAGAACGTGGACGCTCTTCTGACCGTAGCGCAGACGCCGCTCATGCTCGCGCGCAGCCGCGGCGAAACTCCCATTCTCACAATGTTGTCCGCCGCTGGCGCGACGAATGCCACGCCCATCCGCGTGCCCATCAAGACACCGGCCGCGCGCCGTCTTCCTGAACCGCTGGATGCTGCCACGCTGCGGGCTGCGATTAGCCAGGCCGTGCCGCCACTCCAGGAAACTTCGATCAAGTCCAAGCGCGCGTTCGTTTCGCATGACAGCCGTCAGGACTGCATTTCCTGCCACCAACAATTGTTGCCGATGGCGGCGATTGGATTCGCGAAGAAACAAAACGTGAACATCGATCGCGAGGCCGAGCAGCAACTCATCGCCATGGTGCGCGCGGGTGATTTCAAGAACACCGAAGTGGATTGGCAGCCCCTCTTTCATCCCGACGCGGTTTACACCAAAGGCTACGAGCTGTTCGGATGCGCCGCGGAAGACCTGACGCCAGATGAAGCTATCGACTCGTGGGTGCATCACTTGTCTGCGATCCAGGGCGAGGACGGTCAGTGGTTCAACAATCTGCCGCGCCCGCCGATTCAGACGGGCGACATTGGCGCCACTGCGCTGGCCGTGCATGCGTTGCAACGCTATCCACTGCCGGGACGAAAAGCGGAGTTCGCCAAACGAGTCGAGCGCGCCAAACAGTGGTTGTGGAGCGCGAAACCTCAGAACAACGAAGGCCGCATCTATCAACTCCTTGGTCTCGCATGGGCCGGTGAACCCGCGCGCAAGTTGCAGTCGCTCGCGAAAGCTTTGGTTGCCGAGCAACACAGCGATGGCGGCTGGTCGCAATTGCCCGGCACGAAGAGCGACGCTTACGCGACGGGCCAGGCGGTGTATGCGGTGCGCATCGGCGCAGGAATGCAGAGTTCACATCCGGCCGTTGACCGTGGCGTGCGCTTCCTCCTCGCCCATCAACTCGAAGACGGCACGTGGTATGTGCGCCGCCGCGCTTTCCCTTTCCAGCCGACGATGAACAGCGGCTTCCCGCACGGACGCGATTCCTGGATCTCCGCCGCAGCGTCAAGCTGGGCCGTCATGGCGTTAAGCCTTCCTTAACGCAAGGACACCGCGGCGTTGACGCGGCAATCCAGATTTCTAGCGGGGACGCCACCATTCGAGAGAAAAGTCTGATCGCACACCGCGATGGCTTGCCCATAGGCAGGGCCAAAAAAGTTTGCCAGCAGCGGGCCCCGCTCGCTAACTCAGCGCGGTGATATTCCTGCCTATCGTTGGGCGAGAGTTGCGCGTGGCCTCGCGGAAACGCAGCACGTTCTGGATACGCATCGTCGCGGCGATCGTCGCGTTGATGATCGCGACCGGGTTCCTCATCCTGTCCGCTGTCGGGAGCTTTGCCCTCGCGACGACGACGTTGGGTGAAATCCTTTTTGGCGTGCTCACATGGCTGAGTTTGGGCGCGGCGTTGTCCGCCGGCTTGTTTTTCACATCAGATTGTTTGAGCGAGGAAAAGCGCGAGGGCACGCTCGGCTTTTTGTTCCTGACCGATCTGCGCGGTTATGACGTGGTGCTGGGGAAGTTGATGGCCACGTCGCTGCGAAGTTTTTTCGCCATCTTCGCCGTGTTGCCGATTCTCGCCATCACCTTGCTGATGGGCGGAGTGACCGGCGCGGAGTTTTGGAAGACATCGCTCGCGCTCGTCAATGCGCTCTTTCTTTCGTTGGCGGCGGGCTTGTTCGTGTCCGCCATCAGCCGCGATCCGCAGAAGGCGATGGCCGGAACGTTGGTTCTGCTGGTGCTGTTGGCGGGCGCCGGTCCGGCAATGGATGCGGCGCTCTCGCCTGGCGCTTTCCAACCTGTCCTGAGCACGACGAGCCCGGTTTACGTGTTTGTGTCGTCAACCGGATTCGGGCGAACACTTTTCTGGAAAGCACTCCTGATAAATCAGCTTCTCGCGTGGACGCTCCTGGTGCTGAGTTGCGTCCTGCTCCCGCGCACGTGGCAGGAGAAGGCGACAAAGATTTCGCGGAGGCGAGGACGCTATGAGCGCTGGTGGAAGTTCAGCGGTGTTCGACGGCGTGCGCGGCTGCGCGCGAAATGGATCGGTGTAAATCCATTCTTATGGCTGGCGTGTCGCGAGCGCTGGCAGGCGGCGGTCCTTTGGATCGTAACGATCCTGATGGCAGGAGTGCTCGTCGCGATGTTCACAGCCAGCCAGCCGATGGTTTGGCTTGGGTGGGGCTACGCCGCGGGCGCGTTGAGTCTGCTGTTGTATTTGGGCATCGCTTCCCAAGCCGGCCGGTTATTCGTCGAAGCACAACGCAGCGGATTGATCGAGTTATTGCTGGTCACACCGTTGACCGTGAAGGAGATCGTGCAAGGCCAATGGCGCGCATTGCTGAAGATGTTCGGCGTACCGCTGGCCGTGTGTCTGGTGGCGCAGATGGTGGGCACGGTGTTGGCGCAGCAAATGACATTCAAGCAATTCGCAGCCGCCGCTGCCGCAGTTCCGGCGGTCGCACCAACCACGAACAGCGGGACGATCGCGATCACGAACACGACCGTAGTTACGTCAACGACGTGGACCGGCAGGACGACCGCAGTCATTGGCGGCATGTTTCGAATGGAGAAATGGATGCCAATTGTTACTGCGATCACGGCAGCTCTCACAATGTTCGCAAACCTTTTAGCCCTGTGCTGGTTCGGAATGTGGATGGGACTGAACTCAAAGAACACCAATGTGGCCACGTTGAAAACGATGGTGTTCGTGCAGATTATTCCGTGGTTCGGAGTGACCTTTGCCGCCGGATTGATGGTTCCGCTGCTCCTGATGCCGATGATGATGAAGGGAGGAGTGGGCGCGTCGCCGCAATTCTTCATGTGGTTCCCGCTGCTCTCCGCAGTGCTGACGACGGTCCTTTATCTCATCAAGGATGTCGTATTCGTGGTGTGGTCGCGGCGGAAGTTGCATTCGGAATTCCGCGCGCGGGCGATGCGAACTGTGTTGCCAATCCGTCTGCAACCACCGCCCGTATTGTCATCGCCGCCTGTAGCGAGTTTGCCCGTCACGGGCGCGCAGTGATCTAGCGTGAGCCAGCAGATTCGGGCGCAAAATCATAGTCATTCACCCTTCGGTTCCCACAGTTCGATGCGATTCCCCTCGGGGTCAGTAATCCACGCGAAGCGGCCGTAATTGAAGTCCTGCACTTTATCCACCGTCACGCCGCTGCGGCGAAGCTGCTCCACCATCCGTTCCAGATTCGCCACGCGATAATTGATCATGAAGGGCGCTGTCGAAGGGCGGAAGTAAGGCGTGTTCGTGGGAAACAAAGCCCAGGTGGTGCGTCCCACGTGTTCGGGATGCTCCTTGTCCCGCCACGAAAAATCCGCATAACCCCTGGTGGCATCAATGCCCAGATGGTCGCGATACCACTTGGCCATCTCTTTTGGGTTGCGCGCCTTGATGAAGACGCCGCCAACGCCAGTGATTTTTTCCTTCGCCTGTTCCTTGGATGAGGGCGACACGTTCTGTATTGACCGCGGCCCGGACGCGCAGCCACCCACGAGCGCTAGGACCAACAAACCTGTCCAACATTTAGTTTTCACACACTGGCGCATTCCGAAAGGGTCTGGAGTACACGGAGACAAAGGATCAGCGTTGCTAGTCCAAAACGGCCTCCGAGTCGCTCCCAGTCTGTCCCAGCTCTTTCAGCCATTCGGCAGCGAGGCGTTCCAACCGCTTAGCTTGCGTGAGCAATGTTTTCCGGAGTCCTGGCGAAACATCGCGCTCACTGATCACTCGTGCGAGGCTGGCAATGGTGTTGGCACGGCGGGCGATGCGAATGTCCGGATGCTTTCTTTGTGGAAAAATGGATTCAGGAATAATGCGCTGGCGATAGGATTGAGGCAATTCGATCGCCGGGCCTTGTGTGGGGGGCTTTTCGTTCAGCACTGCGCCGAGTTTTGATTCGGCAACGACCTTTAGAAACAGAGTGAATTCGGGGCGATTGAGATATGCGTCACGATCTGGTTCGGGCAAGCCATCCAACTGGAGGGGCCAGATGGCGATTTCCGCGACCTCGAAAGGATCAAGCACATTCATCGCGACGGCGTCAGTCCTCTGGTTCATCAGATGACGGCTTATTCTGCCGCGCAACAACTCTTCGGTTCGTATCCTGAAGTGGCGCAGCATATCGCGTGAGACGCCGATACCAAGCCGGTTTGACCTTCGTAAGCTCGCCCGCCGTCTCCAAAGCACGCAACGCAGCGCGTAAGTCACTGAGGAGATGCTCGGTCCCTATCACGTCCGCCGCTCTCGCCGAAGAACTGAACGCGACAACTTGAAACTCGCAGTCTTGCGGCCAGCGCTTGCACTTCATCCGTTTTCCGTGATTCGTTAAGATCATCGGAACGCCGGCCCGATCCGTCGTAATACAAATTGCGAGGTCCAACATATTTTCCTTTCGGTAACGGCCGAATCGAAATGACCGGCCGCAATTATTAAACCGTCGTCAACCATGACGTGTCCACAATTACTCGTTCTCTTTTGGAAAAGCGGAGTTTGCTGCGCAAGGGATTCTGAAAAATCTCATGAACGGGTGAATCGCGGAAGTTTTTCACGACAAATAGAAAGAACCGATTCCCCAGTTTTGATGCCACGTCGTACTCCTTTGGGTGTCAGGGATACGCCACCTCGACTTTCTTTGATCCCTTTAACTTCCACGGCGAGAAAGTCCGGCTCAGCCGTCGTTTGAAGCCGAAAATCGTAACCGCAGCCGAGACGCGTGGTGTTCTCGTGCATGAATCCGCTGAACTCGACCAACTTCGGGAAAACGGCTTCAAAGTAGCGCTCAGCGGCCAAGCCGGTCACAAGCCGCTGCGCAAACAAAGCGCCTCCGTCCTTGGCTCTAGTTCGCTTTCTCTCGCTCGCGAGATTGTCGTCATATCTTCCAAAGGCCTTGATGAGTGCTGTGAAGGTTTCCAGATCGAGCGTCCGGTATTCTTCCATAACGTCTAGGCAGTAATCGCGCCTCGACCGCTTGTGCCATCCCTTTCTCCGGTTTGGGAATAGAGGATCAAATTCGTCCCTGTAGTTTTTGATCGCCATCGGCTTGCCACCGAGGGCGTACCCAATGACGTTGAAGGCCTCAACAAAGCTGTCAAAGCCCAACTTCTTCAACGCGAGGGAATCGTATTTCGCGAGAAATAGTCCCGCCAAAATCAGTTTCCTCCGTGTTGGGATTTGGGAGGGGTCGAGAAGCATCTTTCAAAAACTGTTTCAAGTTCAGCGGAACTCATGACCTTCGCCAAAGTGGTGGCGATACATCTCGCGTTTCTTTTCGTCGATGTCATTGGCGAACGCGACCTTCCAACCGGCTTGCTCCAATCCCAAGCGCATGAGTCCGATGCCTGCGAAGAACTCGGCAAAGCGCGGCTTGGGATGCGAATTGTTGCTCACGCGGTTGTTTTGCACTGCTTTGAGGAAGTTGGCAACGCTTCCGTCGTCACTAGAATCACTTTTGCGATTCTAGTGACGACGCGATCGGGGAACTTCAAGTCGTGCTGCCAAACTCGGATCACTCGCCAACCAAGACTTTTGAGGGTCTTATTGTTGCGTCGGTCTCTGCTGACGTTTCGACCGATCTTCTTTTGCCAATAAATCTGATTGCTCTTAGGCATTCGCAGGTGGCGGTTGCATCCATGCCAGAAGCAACCATCAACGAAAACCGCGAGGCGTTGTTTCCTAAACACAAAGTCAGGTTTGCCGTGCAATCGCTGGTTTCGCCGCCATCCCTTAATGCCGTGTGCCCGGAATATGGCGATGAGTTTCAGCTCCGTGTCTTTGTTCCCACGACTACGGATACTGGACATGCACCGCGAGCGTTCTGCTTTGGTGAAAACGTCAGCCATTCAAAACCGGAGATTATGGGCGCAGTTTGACAGGCGACAAAGTTTAATCGTTTGGTCACGAATTCATTCCACAAGAGATGGGCATGATTGAGAGAGTAATAGTGAGTGTCAGATGTGATTAGGAGGCACTTTTGCGGCCCTGAATCGCTTCGACAACTCATGTCGGTGAGTGCTCTCATCGGCGCATGAAATCCACGCGACGATCTTTTCTCAAGGCCGCCGCCTTCACCGGAGCCGCTCTGGCTCTGACACGCGAGAGTTTTGCGGCGGAGGCGGCGGGCCAGAAAAGTTTTCTCGTGCGCGCGCCGCGGATGAAGCTCGGCATGGTCACTTACAATCTCGCGCAGGACTGGGACGTGCCGACGATCATCAGGAATTGCGAGGGGACGGGTTTCCAGGGCGTCGAGTTGCGCACGAGCCACAAGCACGGCGTGGAGGTTTCCCTGGGCAAGGAGGAGCGCGCCGAGGTGCGGAAGCGGTTCGCCGATTCGAAGGTCGAGTTGATGGGACTCGGCAGCGCGTTTGATTTTCACACGCCGGACCAGCCGAAGCTGCGCCAGGACATTGAGGCGACGAAGGAATACATCGTCCTCGCGTAGGACGTGGGCGCCAGGGGAGTGAAGGTCCGACCCAACGGTTTGCCGAAGGAAGTGCCGGTCGAGAAAACGCTGGAGCAAATCGGCCGTTCCCTGCGCGAATTGGGCGGCTTCGCGAAAGAGCACGGGCAGGTCATTCACGTCGAAGTCCACGGCGCCGGCACGCAGCTCCTGCCGAACATCAAGCGCATCATCGAGATCGCGGACCATCCGAGTGTCGGTGTGTGCTGGAATTCAATCCAACGGACCTCGACGGCACGGGCTTCGATCACAATTTCGATCTCGTGAAAAACGAGATTGTCTCCGTCCACCTGCGCGACTTGTCCATTGAGGACTACCCCTTTCGCAAACTGTTCGCGCGGCTGAATGACATTCAGTTCGCCGGCTATTGTCTCGCCGAAATTCCTCCCAGCACCGATCCGGTGCGCGTCATGCGCTACTTCCGCGCGCTCTGGCTGGCGTATCAGGATTTGCTTTGAGCGGGAACGAGTCAGTCGTCACGGAAGGGAAGAATCTTCGACGGTTGGATGCGATTCTCCCTCTCCCCTTTGAGGGGAGAGGAAAGTCTGCCGCAAACGCGCATGTCATGGAGTCCCATTTTCGAACGGAACGATGCGACCATTCTGCCAGCAACTCATCTCGTGGGTCACGAAGAGGCGTGAACACCGCGCTCCGACTGCTTAACTCAAGGCGAGCGGCCCGCCTTCGCAGAGTGATTTCTTGCCGAAGGTTTCGATGCGATGGCCAGCGCCGTGCGCGAGAGCGAGGTGCAGACGGTTGTGCGCTACTTTGTCGAACTTGAGCGAACGGCCCATCTTGAAACCAAACCCGCCGCCGACGAGAAGGAACGGAATGTTATCGAGCGTGTGCGAGTTGCCTTTGCCGAGTTCGTTGGTCCAGACGATGAGCGTGTTGTCCAGCAAGGTGCCATTGCTGCCTGGCTCGGGAGTGGTGGAGAGTTTCTCGACGAGGTAACGCAGTTCGCCGCAGAACCATTTGTTGATCTTCAGCAGCTTCGCCTGCGCGGTTTCGTCCTTGTCCGGCTCGTGCGAAAGCGAATGGTGACCGTCTTTGATGTCCAGCCAGTTCATGCGGGCTGAGCCGACGGACTTCGTGTACTGCAACGTGGCCACGCGCGCCATGTCGTTCACGAAACTGTTCACAAGCAGATCGATCTGCATGCGGCTGAGGCGCGGCACGTTGTCGTTCTGATCGGCGACGCCTTCCTCGAAGGTCGGTGGCGTCACGCGCAGCTTTTGCCGCTCGGAGTCTTTGATCTCTTTCTCCATCTGGCGGACGAGCGATTGGTGCTCTTCGATCATCCGACGATCTTCCGCGCTGATCAGCTTGCTGACTTTCTTCAAATCCATCTGCACATCGGTGAGCACGCTTTGCAGGCTCTGCTTCTCTTTCAGTTGCCCGTAAAGCTTCTGGTACATCTGATAAGGATCAGAAACGGGCGCGACCGGTTTGTTCGGACCGGCGTACGACATGCGCGTCCACGGGTCGGCGCGGTCCGTGACGCCAACGCCAAATTCCAACGAGCCAAAGCGCGTACGCGTCTCCTCGCGGCCCTGGAAATAATTCTTCAATTCCTGATCGATCGAAATGCCGCTCGCCCACCCCGCCGGTGTGTCCGAGCCGCCCTGGATGTTGCCGGGAAAAAGTTCGATGCCCGTGAGCAGGCAACTCATCCCGCGCATGTGGCCGTCGCCATCGCCGCGCACTTTGTTGGAAAGGCCCTTCACAATGAGCATCCGATCTTTGAACGGCGCCAGCGGCGTCATGATTTCCTTGAGCTGGAAATCTGCGCCCGTTTCATCCGGCCAGTAGGACGGCGGCAGCGTGCCATTCGGGCTGAACATGATGACGAGACGCTGGCGTGGGCGCGCGGGCGCCGCGAGTCCGAGGCTCGGCAGTCCCATGAGAAACGGCAGCGACGCCGCGGAAAGCCCGAGTTGTTTGACGAATTGCCGGCGATGGATTGAATTCATGATTTGTTCCCGGATGATTTTGGTTTCTCGATCCCGTGCAGCGCGGACACCGTCGCGATGTTCACCAGCAGCTTCTGCATGTTGAACTCGGACGCCACAAAGGATGCTCGCAGGCGGTCCATGATGTCGGGACCATAGGCAAGCATCGGCTGCTTTACAATGCTGTGAAACAGTTGCTCGATGAAGCCATTCTGCGCGTGCTCGCTGGTCGCGGCAAACTCCGCCACGTCGCGCCCGCCGGTCAGCCGCACCGTTTCGCCGTCGTCCGTGGTGTAATCACTCGCCGCGTTAATCGGCTTCCCGTTCTCGCGCGTCCGGAACCGTCCGACCGCGTCGTAATGTTCGAGGCTGAAGCCGAGCGGATTGATGACCGAGTGGCAGCCCTGGCACGCTTGCGGTCGCGTTAGCTCCGCCACTTTTTCGCGCATCGTCAGGTTCGGCGCGAAATCAGAATCCTTAAAGGTCATCGCCATGGCCGGCGATTTCAGGGCGCGGCCGATGATGTTCCGCGTCAAGAACACGCCACGATGAATGGGTGACGTTGACTTCTGATACGAAAACGCCGCGAGCAGATAAGGATGCGTCACGACGCCGGATCGCTCCTTCGCGTCCACTTTCACCTTCACGAAATCATCGGTGGCGTTCGTACTCATGCCGTAAAATTCCGCGAGGCGATTGTTGACGAACATGTAATCCGCGAGCAGCAGCTTGCGATAGTCCGATGAGCCACTCCAAACCGCATCGTGCAGAAAGACGTTCAGCGACGTGCGCAGGTCCGCGATGATTTCCGGCGTGAAGCCCGGATACAATTTCGCGTCCTTCGACAAATCATCGACGTGGTTCATCTGCAACCAGTGCTGGAGGAAGTACTGCATTTTGGAACGCGCGCGAGGATCGGCGAGCATCCGCTGCGCCTGAGCGTTCACTTGCTCCGGCGTGCGCAGGGCGCCTTGCGTGGCCAACTTTACCAACTCGTTATCGGGCGAGGAATCCCAGAGGCCAAAGGAAAGCCGTGCCGCCACTTCGAATTCATCCGGCTTGCGCTCGTCGAGACCGAGATAAAGAAAGCGGGGTGACTTCAGGCCCAGCAACACCACGCGTGTCACGGCATCTTCGAGCTTCTTCGCGTTCTTGAACTGCGCGGCGACGAAGAGCCGCTTTTGCTCCTCGCTCAATGGTCGGCGAAAAGCCGCCGCGAGGAATTCATTGCAGAACGATTGCACCTTCGCCGTACGATTGGTGTCGCTCGCTTTGCTGCGCGACAAGCGGTCCAGGTTCTTGCCGACGTAATTCGCCATTTCAATCGCCGCGTGCGTGGTCGCGTCGTCCCACGCCTTGGAAACGGACACGCCGCGCTCATAACCTACGCTACTATCGTCCGGCGGGAACGGCGTGGTTGCGACAAACGTGGGCGAGGCGCGCGCGGGCGAAAGATTGCGCGCTGGAATGATCTGCTCCGCAATGTGCGGTGGTTTCCAGAGCAGCGTCACGGAACTGGTTTTGTCGCGCGGCGCTTTGAAACATTCCAATCGCAAAGGATAGGCGCGGCCACCAATGAGCCGCACCGTCGCCTTATGCTCGTCGAGATTCTCCGAGGCCACGCTCGCGTCGATGAGCGGCTTGTCCTCGTCGTTCACCCAGAGCCGCGTGCCGTTAGGAGTTTTGACGATGAACTCGTACTCGCCCGTTTCGTCCGCGAGGATCGACCCGCGCCAGTTCATCGAAAATTCGTTGGTCACCTTGCGCGGCGCGTTTGTGGTGGAAAGTGAGTTCGTGTCCACGATTTCTCGGAAGGGAGTGCCGGAGCCAAAATCAAAATTCACCTGGCGATCCACGCGATCGAGGGACTGCCGGTTGCGCCGCTGGCCACGCGGTTGATAATTCGCCCGCAATCCCCGCTCTTCGCCAATGACCGCGTCACTCGCTGCGAACTGCTTCAATAAATCCGCAACCGTGTTCAAGTACTGGCGATTGGTCAGGCGCACCAGTTCCACCCGCGCGGGATTGTTCCGCGCCCGGGCTTCGCGCGAGTAAAACGTGTCGTAGATGTAGCGCGCCGCCGCCTCGGATTGGGGGCCGTCGCACTTGTCCGGGTCATCCTCGGGCATGTTTCGATCGATGTAGCGAGCGAGCTTTTCCAACGCCCAATCGCCGTGCAGCGCGTCATCGTATTTCCCCTTCACGCCTTCGCCGGTCTTGCCGTGGCACTTCACGCAATGCTGCCGGTAAACGTCGCGCCCATTGGGAACTCGGCTCGGCTCGGCGCCTTCCAGTCGAGGCTGTTCCGCCAAAGCGCACAGCAGCGCGAGCTGCGTAAAAATTTGAAGTTGTCTGGCAAACATTACGGGTACCGCCTCGCTCACAGCAGAAACCAAACTGCGGCGTGACGGGACGTTGACGGCAATTCGAGGCGGGAAATTCGAGGCTTTATGTCCGTGGTTTTAACGCCAAGGCGCCGGGGGGACTTCTACAGAAGCAAACGAAAGGAGTCCTTCCGGCGCATCGTGGCGGCGGGCGTTCCGCCTGCGGTAGAGCCGTGGCGTCTCGCCCGGAGGAATCAGGCACGGATCAGGAACAAGATATCGAACTCGCCGCATGCGCTGGAAATGTGGGCGACATGATCCGGGCGGGAGTGCTCGTCTCTTAAAATAACTTCCCAAAAACAAAACTGAAAATTTCCCGGAACCTGTTCCCCGCATCGAGCCTCCTACACACGACAGGAGGTTTTGCAGACATCAATTCAAAAGCGGTGTCGTGCATTTTTCGCCCTCCCAAAAACAAAAGGAGTGTATGAGAAAATCGTTATTCTTCCAACGTATCCACATGTTTAAGAACGGACACACAGCCCTGCGCCGATGCGCGCGCTGGATCTTTGGCGCCGCTTTGATCGCCCTGTGCGCGCAACCTGGCGCAGAACTCAGCGCACAGCCGAGCCTGGTTGATCCTCATCTCGCCGTCAGGGCCGTGGTGACCAACCTGGACACGCCCACTTCGATGGCGTTTCTCCGACGAAACGACTTGCTCGTGTTGGAGAAAAACTCCGGCAAAGTGCAACGAGTCATCGACGGCGTCATTCAGCCGACGCCCGCGCTGGACCTCGCCGTGAACAGTGCCTCCGAGCGCGGCTTGCTGGGACTGGCGTTGCACCCGGATTTTCCACGCAACCGCGGCGTTTATCTGTATTGGACAGAAAGCTCGACGGGTGAAGACACCAACGATCTCGCGTCGGTGCCGTTGCTGGGCAATCGGGTGGATCGGTTCATCTGGAACGGTTCTGCGCTCACATTTGACCGCAACATCATTCAGCTCCGCGCGTTCCAGGCAGACGCGGGGCAACCGTTGCGCGGCAATCATAATGGCGGCGTGATCCGTTTCGGCCACGACGAGAAATTGTACATCTTCATCGGTGACAATGGGCGGCGTGGACAACTGCAAAACTTGCCCGACGGGCCTGGCTGCACCAATCCGCCCTGCGGCGTTCCCACGGGCAATCTGTCGGACGATCAATTCGGCGGGCCGGAACCGGACAACGCGCATCTCACCGGCGTCATCCTGCGGCTCCGGGACGATGGCTCGATACCGAAGGACAATCCTTTCTACAAAGCGGGCGCGCTGCGAGGCGGCGAAGCGGGCACGAACTTGCAGAAAGTTTTCGCCTTCGGCATCCGCAACGGTTTCGGCATGGCCTTCGATCCGTATTCGGGAAGGCTTTGGGACGCGCAAAACGGCGACGACAGTTTCACGGAAATCAACCAGGTGGAGCCGGGCGCGAACCTCGGCTGGGTGCAGCTCATGGGACCTCGTTCGCGGCTCGCTCAGTTCAAAGCCATCGAGACCAGTTCCAATTTCTTTGGCCTCCAACAATTGCGCTGGCCACCGACCAACATTGCGGACAGCGAAGAGGAAGCGATGGAACGGCTCTTCTGGGTCTTCGAGGGCGGCGATGAATTCGGCGCGTGGCTACGAGGCGACGAGGAAGTGCCCGTAGTGGACACGGACGCACGCGCGACCGCGGAGTTTGACCTAAAGGACGACAACCGATTGACCTTCGAGCTGCGCGCGCTCGCCAATATCGAAGGCGCGACGCACGCGCACATTCATCTCGGCGCGAAAGGACAAAACGGACCCATCGTGGCTTTTCTTTATGGACTTTCGACCGGGGAAAATTTCGAGCGCGGCAATCGGATTGCCAAAGGAACGTTACGCGACACGAACATCATCGCGCGCCCGGGCTTCACGCCGACGCTGGCGAACCTGGTCGAACGCATGCGGCAAGGCCGGGCTTACGTGAACCTCCACACGCTGGCCAATCCCAGCGGCGAAATCCGCGGCCAGGCGATCGTCCTCGATGAGCGCCCGAAGTCGCATTACAGCAATCCCGAGTTCAGTTGGAAATTTGAAGTGGCCCCGGCCGGAATTGGATTCATCAACAGTCGTGAGTTGGGCGGAAAATATCGTGGCGACATGATCGTGGGCGCCGCGCGCGATCTGCTGCAAGGTGGAACGCTCTTCCGCCTCGAACTCGATGGCAGCCGCCGCGAAATCAAACCGGACGATCGGCGCTTGAGAGACAAGGTCGCGGACAACCTCGCCAAGTTCGACATCACCGAAAGCGAGAGCCTGCTCTTCGGCATCGGCTTCGGTGTGGGCACGGACATCCAAACCGGACCGAACGGAAATCTCTTCGTGGTCTCGCTTTCCAGTGGCGCGATCTACGAAATCTATCGCCCATCGAATGACGACAATGATGACCATGATCATCATCACGGCGATCATGACGATGATGATTAACGCCGGAAGCGTCGTTTGAATTCCGTGGCCGCTCCGTCGAAAGACGGAGCGGCCACAAATGTTTCAACGCCAGAGTTAACGCCAACGGATTGGAGTCATGGAGCGACCTAATGAGGGTAGCCATGGCTTTCAAGCCACGTTTCAATACGCTAGGAGTTCATTCGTCGCGGAGCGACGATTGAAAATGCTGCACCGAGTCAGCCGCCGCTTCGCGACGCGGCTCAGGGCGGCCCGTGGGATAAATCCCACGGCTACCATCACTTCATCACTCCGCGATGCAACACTTGCGGAATAAGCCTTCCGGTTGCACCGTCTGACTTTCCAATGCGTGTGCGCCCAATCATCTTGTTCTTGTTCGCGATGGCTCTTTCCGTTTGTGCGGAAGGCACGACGACGCCTCTCAGTTTCAACCGCGACATTCGCCCGATCCTTTCTGACAATTGCTTCCGCTGCCACGGTTCGGACAAGAATTCACGTAAGGCCAAGATGCGCCTCGACGTGCGGGAAGAAGCGCTGGCCAAGGAAGCGTTCGTCCCAGGGAATGCTGGCGAGAGCGAACTGATCAAACGCATTTACACCACGAACGAAGATGACGTGATGCCGCCGCCGGATTCGCACAAGACGCTCACGGCGGCGCAGAAAGATTTGCTCAAGCGCTGGGTCGCGAAAGGCGCGAACTACGAGCCGCACTGGTCGTTCATCAAACCCACACGGCCCGAGTTGCCGAAAGTGGGGAACAAAAAATGGGTGGCAAATCCCATCGATACTTTCGTGCTCGCGCAGCTCGAAGCGAAGAAGATCAAACCTTCGACGGAAGCGGATCGGCGGACATTGTTGCGACGCTTGAGCCTCGACTTGACCGGCTTGCCGCCAACCCCTGATGAAGTCGCGTCGTTCGTGAATGACAAGAGCGCGAACGCCTACGCCAAACAAGTGGACCGTCTGCTCGCCTCGACTCACTTCGGCGAACGCATGGCGGTGCCGTGGCTGGACGTGGTGCGCTTCGCGGACACGGTAGGCTACCACGGCGACCAAAACGTGAACGTGTTTCCGTATCGCGACTACGTGATCAACGCGTTCAACAGGAACAAACCGTTCGATCAATTCACCATCGAACAACTCGCCGGAGATCTGTTGCCAAACAACACCGTCGAGCAGCGCGTCGCGACGGGCTTCAATCGCCTGAACATGGTCACGCGCGAAGGCGGCGCGCAGCCGAAGGAATATCTCGCCAAGTACGGCGGAGACCGCGCGCGCACTGTGGGCATGGCGTGGATGGGCCTGACTGTTGGCTGCGCGGAGTGCCACGATCACAAGTTCGATCCCTTCACGACGAAGGATTTTTATTCGCTCAAGGCTTTCTTCGCAGATGTGCGGCAGTGGGGCGTTTACAGCGATTACAAATACACGCCGAATCCCGACTTGAAGAACTGGAGCAACGAGCATCCGTTTCCGCCGGAGGAAGTGGTGGACAGTCCGTATCTTCAGCGGCGCATCGAGAAGATGCGCGGACAAATCGCTGAGCTGGCCAACTCCGCCGCTGAGAAGCGAAAAACCGATGTCGATGCGTGGGCTAAATCGCTGCGCACGAGGCTGGTAAAATCCCAAGACGGCTGGCTCGCTCCCACTCCAGTCGTGATGGTGTTGACCAATATCACCGTGGTGACGAACAAAACGAAGCTCACGAACATGCTGGCCGCAACGGAGAGTTCCCCTGCCCTGACGAACGTCACGAACCAGATCGCTTACAAGACGAACACGAGCATCATGACCAACTTCGTGGTGCAGGCGGACGGCTCGCTCTTGTTCAGCGCGAAGGCAGATGGCCATTCCATTTCATTGACGTTAAGCGCGGGTGGGCTGGCGGCGATTCGGATGGAATTGATTCCACACGAGAAGCATGGCGGCACCGTTTTTCGCGGGAACAAAGCGGGCGCGAATGTTCAATTCTCCGCTTCGCTCAAGCGCGCCGGTGAGAAGAAGGAGACGAGGCTGGCCTTTTATCACGCCGACGCCGACCGCAAGGAACCGCGCTACTCCAACGGCTATGAAATCATCGGGATAAAAGATACGTGGAAAGTCTCACGGGACCACGGCAAGGAAAAGCAAACCGGTGTGTGGCTGCTCGATCCGCCGGTGCAGGTGAAGGACGGCGACATCCTCGTGCTGAACATGAAGACCAACAGCATCGGTTGCCTGGGCGTGAGTGTGTCGCCGCTCGCCACCGAGAATCCGCTGGTGAAATTGCAAATGCCCGGCAC
>Ga0193753_10000203_pt1 | contig 57508 bp, 84 predicted proteins | sample H1c2metaG_FD_144925 | JGI IMG/M metagenome (GOLD analysis project Ga0193753, IMG submission 144925) | Soil microbial communities from a riparian zone of the East river system, Colorado, United States - H1c2 | ecosystem: Environmental > Terrestrial > Soil > Riparian zone | place: USA: East...
AAACAGGCAATGAAGAAAAGTTGTCCTCGCTACGGATGGCCATTTGTGTTCATTGCCTGTTTTCCAATCCCTCGAAGGTCCTGGTGATTTTGAAAGGGAATGCCACGTATGAGAAGAGTCTGCAGTGCACGAAATGTACTTGTCCGTGCCTGGAGAAGAGCTTAGTGATTGATGAAACCTGCCCTATTCAAAAATGGTAACCATGGGCGCCTATGACTATTATAGAAATTATTGTGTGTGCTCCGGTATCCCGATTTGGATCGGCATGCATGATCTGGAGGGTGACGAAACGAGCAGGTACCCGGTGAACGTGTACAATGTGAATAATGAACTGATCGGCCAGGCGGCAGGCAAAGCAGAATATATCGAGATCTGGAATGGAGATACATCAAATCAGGAGCTGGGAGTTCTGTCATCTGGTTTCGGTCCCTTCGGTTTTAACCTGGATCTCGAGCCCGGACAAGATGCGCCGCCTTATGTGATCGGTGAATTCGATGGGGTGGTCCAAACTGGAATTTATGCAGTTCAATATGAAAATTCTTACGAGTAATGGCAACAATCAACGAAATACTGGATGAAACGGAAGATAATATCCGGTCAAAGAATTTGCCGGGAACCATCACCCGCGTCAATGATGCGAACCTTCGCGATAAGGTTACCATGGAGCTGCGAGATCGCGGCATTCTTCGCCTACCCAGTACTGCTGAGTTATTAACTGCTTCCAAAGATAATACGAAAATAGTGCTGGTGATCAGCAAAGGCTTGTTTGTCATCACTAGCACACCCGACTCTGCTGACAATATCACCACATTCGCCTCAGCTAATGCCGGTTGGTTATGGGTACTCATCTGCGATTTTCAGGCAAGCGGCTTAAAAGATCAGTTTGCGATCGCAGAGGATGATAGTTATACAATTGAGGCCGGGTTCATGATCGATAAAATATTGATCAAACCGGTGGGCATTATCACTGCGAAGGTAGGCTTAACCAATGGTGGGGAAGAGATTATGGAGGCGAATGTACTACCGGCTAATAAATGGTATTCGATCAACCGTGATATCATGACCACCAACACAGATATCAATATCTATTTCACTGGCATCACGGCCGGCACGACCGTGATCATATACAAACGAATTATATGAAGAAAATCATTTCCATCATTCCTCTTTTATTCCTTATCCACCTGGTGCAGGGGCAGGATGTTCGCGCAACACGGGTCAAATCGGACAGTGCACTTACGGGTCCGGTTGATACGCTTAAGTCCGCGCGTAACGGTTCTATAGCTTCGAAGAACGGCATCAACTATTTCAAAGACGGCGATCCTGCGTTATCCAACGGTCACTGGATCCGCCAGATTTCCAGTAAAGACACGACCTCGATATTAGCTACTAAAACCGATATCGCCGGGCTTAGTGGAGGTGGCGGTATATCCGATGGAGATAAAGGTGATGTCACGGTATCAGCGGCGGGATCCAGCTGGCTGATCAATAACAATGCGATCAGCAATGCAAAACTGAGGCAGTCCGCTGCTTTATCCATTATGGGGCGATCAGCCAACTCAACCGGCAATATTGCGGATATTTCTGCTTCTAGTGATGGTCAGCTTCTCCGGAGGTCGGGAACAACTTTAGGCTTTGGTTCGTTGGATATGGCGAATACAAGTGCGGTGACCGGTCTTTTGCCGGATGGAAATATATCGTCGGCTTCAGCCTGGAATGCCAAAATCTCAAATATCACTGGACTTGTTTCTCAAGGCACCAACGTGACCATATCGGGCCTGGGAACTTCCGTCAGCCCCTTTGTGATAAATGCAACAGGCGGCGCTGGCGGAGGACTGTCAGGGGGTAACGCAGGTTCGAAGTTTAGATTGTATTTGCCTGCCTCCAGTGCGGTAAGGAGCCTTGGATTCTCCAACCAGTTTTTAGCTGATACCAGCACAACTGGAGAATTGAATCAGAAATTGGATACCAGTATCATCCGGACCGTTTTGAATAGCTATGACAAATCTCAAATCAATACGATCGCTAACTCCAAGACCAATCTATCGGATACGGCGAACATGCTGGCCAATTACACCCGCCGTGCCGAATTACTAGATACCGCCAACGCGCTGCGAATCACTATTGGCAATGGCGGAGGTAGCGGGCCATCATTTGTGAAATCTCTTATCAATAGCGCCGGCACAGTTGCGCTGATCAACGATGTCACAACTCCGAAAAAAGGATACTATTACGGCGCGTCGCAGCGCAAGGACAGCGCTCGCGGTTATCACGAACTCGAAGAAACATTTTTAGGAACGCTTTATAATGCGAATACCTGGTCAACGACTGGAGATTTCATACAAACAGGCGTGACGGCTTCGGTTGTAAGTAATAAGATCCAGGTAACGCCAATAGCGAATAATACGTTTACCGCGACACTTGATATCGATAATATCCTCGGCAATGTTCCTTTCCAAAATCTTCAGCGATGGAAGTTCACGGCGAAAGTGAAGATCGATGCAGTTTCATCCACCTCATTCGGTTGGGGAATCGGTACGCATTCGTACAATGATTTCGGAATGAATAATGGGATGGGGCGATTTGGCGGCCAGACCGGCAATGGCTCTATTATTCAGAACGGTGGTGGCCTTACGGAACAATTGGACAGTACGATAAGAAAGTTATCCTGGTCGTCCGGAGATTACCTGATCATGACAGTAGAGAGGAACGGACACCACATTTCTACAAAGATTTATAATTCTACTACCAATACGGTCGGCATCGATACATCGTATGATTATTCCTGGTCAATCGCGCCATCAACGCCCAACACGGGGAAATTCGCTTTCTTTCTTCGCGGCGGACAGATCACCATCGATAGTATTTCGATCACCAGCACGGAGCCTAAGAATGCTATGGTAATGTTCGGCGGAGACAGTCGGACAGATGGGTATTCAAGCACAAGTGAACAAGCTTCGTGGACTTTCATCTTGAATAAATATTATACCTCCGCCATAAAGATGGCCGGAGGGTTCGACCGCACAAAAGAGTTGGCGAAGACTGTAGCCCTCGCCATCGCCATGCGTCCGAAGCAATATGTTATTTGTGGAATTGGCATTAATGACCTGGCGCAGGGAGCAGAAATTCTTTCCGTGATCACGAACCGGTATGATAGCATAGCGACCGCTCTTGAGGCGGCAGGGATCGAAGTATTTCATGCCCCAATGTACGCCTCGACCGTTAATTATAAACCTATTTATGACCACATCGTCGCCACCTATTCGGCCGACAGGATATTGCCAACTTATCCAACTTTCATCAAAGCAGGCAATCTAACCTCGGGGGGTCTTCATCAAAACGATTCGGGTAGTGTAGATTATGCGGACGCGATATTAAATTCCTTCAAACTGTATCCCGGCAGTAATAGATATAACAATATTCCCGCTGCGGCAGATCTGGATATCCCTCCGTATTTGGCGATTGGTAATGTGATAAAAAATAGTCTGACAACCGCTGTGCCGGGGAATGTCTTGTTCGCGGGATTGGGTGGTAAGCTATCGCAGCATACGAACAATTTCATTTATGACAGCACTAATAACAGGCTCGGCGTAGGGGTTGCTCCATTATACAAGATACACGCCTTTGCGGCGTCTGGAGCGGTTGATATTACTGCCCAATCCACGAGCGCGAGTAATGTCAATATCCATACGCAAAACAGCCTGGAGAACTGGATTTTCGGTGTGAAAGCATCAGGTGTATGGGCGTTGACAGACATTGGCGGAGCGGAACGGGTCACAGTTGATGGATCAACCGGATCATTCGGTATCGGTAATACGGCACCCGTGGCACGGTTGAGTGTCGGTACAGCCGCCAGTATTCTCGGGACTATCTCGGTAGCAGGTAATTCCTCGGGTACGATAACCATGACACCGCAAGCTGCAGCGGGTACGTATAATTGGAACTGGCCGATAACAGCTGGCGGCATAGGGCAACGGTTAACGTCACAAGGGGGTGGATCTACGGCGATGACCTGGACGAGCGCGGTTGATTCTATATACAAGAATGCGGGCGGCGACAGCACGGTATTCACGATCGACGGACGGAGACACGCGGTTATCGATGTTGCGGGAAGCGGAACCGGAACAAGTAATACCAATGCAGGAACGGGCAATGATTTAGTGATCGAGAACACGCAGGAAGTGAAGCGACTTGCAGTGGCCTATGGAATATCGAAAGATTCGGCGACAACGAAGACTAATACCCTTCGCCTTGACTCGGCTACCGTCTATTCGGCTGTAAGAGCATTCATCACAGCTATGGCGGGCGGCGGCGGTGGATCGGGAACGATGACTAATCTTGCTACTGGCTATGGAATGACTGGCGGCCCGATCACAACTACAGGTACAGTCGCATTCGACAGTGCTACCGCCTTCCCACATCTTCGGTCGACACTATATTCTGGAGCAATCCCTCATTCCGGATTACTCGGGTTGACCACCGGCGATGATCATACACAATATGCATTACTTGCTGGACGGTCAGCGGGTCAAACGTATATCGGTTCCACCGGCACAACAACGGGACTGAATATCCGGGCAACATCAGGCGTAGGTACAACCGGATCTAATATTCTGTTTCAGGTAGGTAATAACGGCGCGACGGAAGCAATGCGAATTGATAACGCCGGAAAAGTGGCGATTGGTCAGAATGTCACCAGTAAAATGCTGACCGTAAAGGCGGCCAGTGCAGCTTCCGCGGTGGCTGTAAGCGCAAGCGCAGCCGCTACGTCCGCGTCAATGGACTACACTGTACCAACAGTAGGCACTATGTCAACCGGTCTTCGCCCGGCCCTCACCTGGGTAATAAATTCCGCCGCTGATCTCGGGGGCACAGATAGGGTAACGGTAACACAAGGCGGATTGGTAGGTGTTGCAACTACAGCACCGGAACAAGCCCTTGATGTAAACGGGCAGGTTAAAATCAGAGGCATTGCCGGCGCGGCGGTTGGATCGATCGATAGTGTCGTGGTAATGGAGGACGGGAAGTTGAAGGCAGCACCATTTTTTGGTGAAAGCGACTATACTCCCACCGCTACCAATATAGCCAATACCAGCGCGATAACTCCCACGGTTGCCAGTTGGTTTCGCATTGGGAATAAGGTGCATGTTGATGGAAAGATCGATATCACACCGACAACAGCCGCAACTCTTACACAGCTCCGGATCACACTACCCATACCATCCAATTTTTCGGCGGTAACGGATTGCTCCGGGGGTTTTTCATCGCAAAATGAAGGTGGGGGAATATCCGCAGACGGTACGAATGATCAGGCTGTTTTATTCATTATTCCTATTGGGAACGCCATTACGACCTATACCTATTGGTTTACTTATAAAATTATCTAAACATGAAATATTTACTCTATCCCTTATTACTCGTTTCGACAATTTGCCAGGGGCAGCTGACAACCGGAATCATTGAGTCAGTGAACCCGGCAAGTCTGTTGCCAATAAGAGGCTACGGTCTCCCTATAGCTACGTGTGCAGTGGATCATCACGGGTTGCCGTGCCCCGGCTATGGGACTTTGATTATCAATCCAGGGCAGTTCATTATCGCGGACGGGCTTGTAGTAGACATTAAGTCGTCAAATGTTCTTGACACAATAGCGCCCGAAAAAGTATGGATCACCGCCACAGGCGATACAATTAAGCTTTTCAAACAAAAGAGGGCTATCTATTATGACAGTACATGGCTTGAATACGATGCCTACGTAAAGCCTCCCGTCGTTATACCTCCGGTAGTCACACCACCGCCAACCATTCCTCCGGTTCTGACAACCAGGAAGAATATCGCCTTCCAATCCCTCGGCAGCGAATCTGACGCCATTAGTAAGTGGCCGGCTAAGCACTCAAGTACTAGTTATGGGATCACGACAGCTACAATGGGCGGCCGGGCGTCTATTCGGTTTGAAGTGAGAAAGACAGATCCTATCTATGCGGGGGGTCTCCGTGCAGAGCTCGCAAGGTATTCGGATATCAATAAAGCCACTTACGAAGTGCTGTACGGGATATCCTATTACATCCCGACGGACTGGGTGAATGATCAGTCGACTCTGTTCGATATCGTTCACCAATGGCACGACAACGGGTATCAGACGCCCACAGGTGATGTTCCGGAATACAAATCTCCATTTGATTTCGGTATCGATGGATCTACATGGCAGTACCAGGTAAGATCCGGCGCCGGCAATGTCGAGAAGAAATTCGCGATCGGTATGGTCGAAAAAGGAAAATGGATCGACTTCGTCATCCACATAAAATTCGTCCGCACTGGCTCGGCCGGGCTTGTTGAGATCTGGAAGGATGGGAAACTCGCCAGCTCCTACGCCGGCGCTGTGGGCTATGATCATTACTGGGCTCCTTACTTCAAGATGGGCAATTATAAGTGGCCATGGAACCCCCAGGATCTCGCCTGTTGCGGTGCGACCAATTCGAAAGTCCACGTGCTATACATCAGCAACTTCCGGTTAGGAACGAATGCGGCCACAGTTGCAGACGTTACACCGGCCACTACTTTTTTGTCATGGCCACAGCGCTACTATAATTTGAATGCCGTAAACCTGACCCATCAGTTCGTGATGAATAAGCTGGATGCCGAGATGCCCGATGGGCGAAGGGAGGAATATAGAAATTAACAGCGCATGCAGACCCTTTGAAAACTAAACCCAATGAACACAAGCCATGGAAAAAAGGAAGTCGGACGTCGACCAGGAATTTACGGATATCGGTATGCTGACTTCTGCACAACGAAGAGGATTTGTGAAGTTCATCATAGCCGTTATGCTAATCGCGATCGGGACGCTTTTCTACTGGGGAAAGAACCTGGACAATAAATGGGCCGATCGGTTTGACCGTAAGGACCAGGAACTACAGCAGACGCACAGAGACTATCGAGAAATCATTATCCAAATGGTAAACCGAAAGAACATAACTGAGAGTAAAGTTGACACTGCCATTCAAGATTTAAAAACTAAAAGTCAACAACCATGAAAAAGTTAACGCTTCTTATCGCAATCGGCTTTGTTGTCGCCCTGTCCATTAACCCTCCTTTTGTGGGTTCTTCCCAGGAAGTCGCAGTGTTGATGGACAAACAAGTAGATACCTCCAAGGCGTTCGTTAGCCAGGAGAACGCAGCCTTGATCGATTCTTTCAACAGGATCGATGAACGGCTAAGCAAAAAACTCGATACCCTAAACTACCTGGCTAAGGCGGTGCCTGCAGACAAAGCAAAGGAAGTCCTGAAAAAATACTTCGTGACTTCTTACGAGGCGCCGTTATCGGTCATGAAATTGGAATTCTCGGATAAATACCTGCTGATCCAGTACGATTCAATCAATAAATATTTCAATCTCAAGGAAATCATCTTAAAATAAACAAGTATGCAACTCACATTTTGGCAAAAAAACAAAGTATTTCTTCTCGGTCTTTTGGCGGCCTTCGCGGCCGGTATTACTCCATTCGTGCAGACCGCATCAACATCGGAGCAGGTCAAATGGACAACAGTTGGTTTCGCGGCCGGGCTCGCTATCTTATCCTACCTCGCAAAAGAATGGAGAGGACAAGGCCTCAGTATTGTGGGCATTCTCGGAAACGCAGCGGGCGTGATCACCACGCTGCTCAGCACTGGTGGACACATCGATCCAGTTCAGCTGGTCCTTCAACTTCTACTTTCCGTCATCGCAGCAGCAGGTGCCGATCCTAAATCTCGGGGTTATGAGCAATCGACGGTAATAAAGGAAGCAAAAAAAGAAGGCGAAGAAATTCAGCCCGCATCTCTAACCGCCAAACCAAAATGAAAAACGGTATCATCATGGGCGTGATGGCCTGCAGCATCGCGGTACTCCTGTTCCTGCTGATCAAATGGAATTGCACCAAGTCCAGCCCGGACATAGTCGCAGTTGTCGATAGCGTTCAATACTATCGCAACAAATTAAACCAAGAGGTAGCGGCCATTAAGCAGCGGGAACAGGATTACTATAAGGCGCCGCCTGGCTACCTCGATAGCATTGCGAAACTTCATAATACAGTCACCAATCTGCTCCAGGAAGTCGAAGCGCTCCGTTTAAGAGGCTCGGTGAAGCTTGCCACAGGTAGCCACCCAGAGATTATTTACCGTTATAAGGGATCTCCCGTGATTGATACCATGCCGGGCGGCCATGATCCAGGTGACTCCGCAATATCTGTTACGCAAACATTCTCCAATCCTTACTATTCCGCTGTGGCTAACATATCGCTTCATGGCGATTCATCTTATTTATGGATCGAAAGTTATGATACCCTCAGGGTGGTGGCAAAGTTGGTAAAGGAAGGACATCTGTTTAATCGACAGACATACCTGCAGGTAGATGCTGTCAACACGAATCCTTACAACAGAATTCAAGGCCTATCGGTCTATCGAAAGCCGTTGCCAAAGCCCAAGAAAATCGGAATTGGTATTCAGGTAGGATACGGGTTTTCAAATTCACTCACTCCCTCAATTTATGTAGGCGTGGGAATATCCTATAATATTCTTCGATTATGACATACCCCGATATTTTATTAAAACAAGCTTCCTCGAATGCGCCTTACGTGCGCGTATTGAAGGAGAAGCTAAACGAACAGGGCTTTGGTCCACTCGATGTCAACAACCCTAATTTCGGCGAGAGCACGGAAGCGGCTGTGATCGCTTTCCAGCGTGCGAAGCTTCTGAATCCTGATGGCGAAGTAGGTCCCTTAACATGGCACCGGCTTTTCACTGATCGTATCGCAGTCATTGCTCAGTCCACAACTTTGAACGGCCGGTCGCTTGAGATATTATTGACGCAGCTTTATGTCCGGGAGAAAACAGGGCACAATGATGGTAAGGAAGTCGAAGCCTATCTGAATTCAGTTGGGCTCAACGCCGGGTATGCCTGGTGCGTAGCATGTCAATATTGGGCGGTGGCCAACGGAGCGGCTGAATTGTCAGTTTATAATCCATTGCCAAGGACCGGCGGCGTACATGATATGTGGCACAGATTACCGCCTACCCTTAAAGTAACTGATCCGCAAAAAGGAGATTTGATGTTTCTCGACTTCGGCCATGGCACAGGCCACCTGACACGTATTAAAAAGCGCGAGGGAATAAACCTAGCCACGATCGAGGGGAATACATTTGCGGACCCTACCTCGGCGATCCAGGATAGAGACGGCCAGGGTATGTTCGAACGCCTAAGGAAAACAACGATGAAACAGATCATAGGTTATGCCAGAATTCCATAAATATTTCTCATAAGCAGTCTAGTTTGGTACGGCCCTTGATTTTACAGGGGCCTTTTTTTACTCTTACCGAAAAAATGTAAGAATACACCGGTAGATATCAAACTGACAAAAATGCTTGACTGGGCGAAATTTACAATCCGCATGCGGCCCGCATGACACTTATCTCAACCCCATCAACTCGCGATACTTATTAATCACCGCCCACTTGGTTTTTTTTATCTTGAATTTCTTCTCCAATCCATCGGCGATCTCATCCGGAGATAAGGCGTCCCAATTCTTCAGAATGAAATCGGTTTCCGGCTTATCCCAATACCGGTTTGCCTTCTTCACCTTGTAGTAGGTAGCGGCATTACGGAGCGCAGATACGGTTGTGGATAGCATCGTCGCCACTTCTTCATTGCCGGTTGTCGGGTAGTGTTTCTTTAGCAGGGCAATCTTTTCTTTGGGCCATTCGGTAGCGGGACGGCCAGCATTCTTTTTTTTCATGGTTACGATTTTAGTATTTGGAAAACGTGCCCGTAGATACACACACCAATAGTCATGAAATTGTTTACGAACTTGAAACGCGGACGGTTGCCGCTTCGGAGCTTGGAATAATTAAGTCTCATCGTTGAATAGTTTTGCCACCAAACCCCGCCTTATTAGGGCGGGGTGGCAGGCTTTTTAGAATCTACTAAAAAACTAATCGGCGTCTTCCAATTCAATACCCAACGCCACGCGGCAATATTCCTTAACATCATTGCTCACGTAATTATTGGACTCGTATATTAATTGTAACTGCGTCTCGGTGCATTCGTCAAGCCTCAGCACTGTAGTCGTGTCATATTCGTTATCTATGTTGATCTCGCCGGTATCGTCGTTATCATAGTCAAGTCCAACGGGGTTGCCTGTAGCGGTTGTATATATTTCTTTACCGAGATCGAAGCCCCATTTGATCAGTCTATCATACGCCGCGTTGCCCTTACTGGCATCCAGGATCAGATCACGGAGATTTTCTCTGTCGCCAACCCTGTTAAGCAGGTCGGAGATATTTTCGAAGCTCACAAAAAGATCGTCTGTGTAGTCTGATATGGGTGTATCCATATCAACGTAAGTAACATGCCCTCCATTGTAGAAGCGTCCGCCCTTGCCCGTGTGGAAGGTAACGAGCGTTTTTTCGGTTGTGTTGTACTTTTTCATCTTAGTAGATTTTTTTTGCCGCCAATGCCCCGCGCCGGTAATGGTCGCAGGGCTGACGTTGTCGGGTAATATTATTCAAAGATGAATCCTCTGAATGTGAAGGGCGTCATCATGCTTTTAGTTACATTCAAAAACTTATCGACTGATACCGTTAGAGCGGAAACGGGAATAACGTAATACGTTTCATCCATGTGCAGCATCGCGCCCTTCACCGTGCGAACCTCTAGCGTCGGGATAATGGTATTATTCACCGATTGCAGCACGTGAGCCTTTAACATCTTAACAGCAACTTGAGGAAGGGCATTACCGGTTGATACTGTATGTCTATTAGTGGTTGTCATGTTGTTTGTTTGTGATGTAAATATAAGGCGAATCACAACAATATCCAAGCAATTCACAACATTCTTTTTGAACATTGTTGCAAATAAGCCTTGCGGCCTGGGTTTCCACCCGGTCTTTTTTATTTAAAATACTTTCAAAATAAATCATAAAATGTTTGCTATTAGCAAACATTTTCATATCTTTGAAGGGTCAACAGATCTTTGATAAACGAAAGCGGTAGGCCCCGCGATAGAAATGCCACCAATGATTATGGATCACGTAATAATCAAAATGGGTGAACTCCTTGCTGAGTTCCCTGACGGTTACACTCTCGCTCTTTCCTCCTTTGAACTGGTAAAAAAAGGATGGGTAGTTCCCCTGAAAGATGCGCAGAATTTCACGGGTGAAACCGGACTACCAGAAGCCTTGGTAGTGGCGTCCAGAACTACCAGAACGATCAGCGGGTGGAAAGAAGGTGATCTTTTGTTTTGGGATGTTGTGATGGTCTTCGATGATGAAGAGGTTGCAACGTTCGCAGCCCGGAAAACGGGAACAATGATGATCTACCAGATCGAAACCGGCCGAGTGAAATGGTTAAACTAAAGAAGGGGGCGAAAGCCCCTTTTTAAAAAATTCTATTATGTCAGAAATTAAAAATCTTCACCTGCTCGAGGATACAACATTTGAGCAGAGTAACGCAATGGAGCAGGCTGCGCTCTTACACCGCCGGCATGGGGGTATTGTATTCAAGATACTGGAGTATTCGCCAAAGAAAGTGATCATCCAGGTGGCGCAGGAACGGCATGCGGCCGGGAATTATCAGTCAGCAAAACGGCTGATCGAAATTGTACACGAGACGTTTGATCGTTTCTTCAAGGATGCGAAGGTCATTCCCCGGCCAATTGTATTCGAGGTAAGTCCAGCCAATAAGGTTACTTCAGAATGGATCAACAAGAAGATGCTCACGATAGGCGTCAGGCTCAAGGAAATTGCTGCCGATACCGGCATAGAATATTCACAGCTAAGTGGCCTGGTGACCGGCAATAAGCCGTTATCGCAGACCGTCAAGGCCATGTTCTACTTCTACTTCCTCAGCAAAGGTGAAGTCGTGGAGAAGAACGCGTAGCGTTGATTGCCTTCACCATATCGAATTCGCAAGACTCATATCCAAAGCTGGAGGTTACCCTCCGGCTTTTCTATTTCAAGTAGTTACACATTTAATTGGGCAAGTCGAAGAATTTGTACTAAAATTGCTAAAGGAATTAGTACTAAAATCATCCGGTTTATGTGTTACTACAATGGCATGCGGGTTACCAGGGATCAGTTCATCCGCCTCATAGGTATCGAGCGGGAGCTGAAAGGCATGAACCTGGTGCGTCCTGTCGCCAACGGGTTTGATTACCGAAGCTGGCCGATCGTCCGCCCAACAGCGGATCGCAAAAGTTTTACTGTGAAGGAGGCGCATTGGGAATTTATCCCTGAATACATCGAGGACGATATACAATTAAAAGAAGCCCGAAAGCATCAGACCTGGCTGAACGCCAAAGGAGAGAATCTTTGGGTCAACGAGAAGGGGAAACTTTCTATGTGGTCAGAGGCTGCGGAGGCTCGGCGTTGTCTTGTACTCAGCTCTCATTTTTTTGAATTCAGGCATGTTCCAGTTATCGGTAATAAGGGGCAGCCACTCAAGAAAACTGAGTCGATCCCTTATTGCATTACTCTGCGCGACAGGCCGGAGTATTTCTTTATGGCCGGTATCTGGCGGACCTGGACGAATCATGCGAGAGGTCAATCGGCAGATACATTCGCGATCGTAACTGCACCGGCTAACGAATTCATGGCGGAGATCCACAATACCAAAAAACGTATGCCAGTGATCATGGATGAAGACCAGGCGGCAGCATGGCTAAAGCATGGTCAGTCCCGGAAAATAATTACAGAGCTGGCCACTACGCCCTACGATCCCGCGAAGATGATCGCCTGGACAGTGGCCAAAGATTTCAAGAACAAGGAAAACCCGGAGGAGCCCTTTCATTACTCACACGTAGCACCGATCGAATATGCACCAAACTAAGATCTTCTATATCATTATTGATCCGATCCGGTCCAAAAAGATCAGGTTGAAGGTCGATCACTATTATTCCAGTGCGGAGTCGGAGAAGTTTCGCGTCTATGGTAACAGTGGGCGGTATGTCGATCTGGAAAAACGGCTTACGTCAAAACAGGATCCCTGGAAGGTACTCACCGTGCAATCGGAAGTGTCCGATATCAAGAAGACCACTTTTGCTGTTGCATGTATGCAGGACGAGATAGACTTTTACCTTAATGATCAGGTATGGAAATCTCAGCGTCCCTGTAACCCTCGACCTGAATTGCATAATTAATTTCCGATGCCATCTCTCATTAAGTTTTATGCGAAGTTCAGCTTCTGGCCTATGGCGCCGGCAAGAATATACATCGAAGAGATCCCCAACTTTGAAGGGGTTCGGCGGTTTAAGATTATAGGAAAGAACCGGCACGTGATCCTGGAAAAGAACCCGCGCCGGATCCCTTATCCCTGGTGTGTCGTCGAAGGATACTTTATCGAAGGGTTTATGCGCACTGTTGCTCTGGAAATTGACAAACAAATAGCAGAAGAATCAGCCCCGGATCAGGCGTGAAATAGCAATTTAAAAATGAGTAAATTGCTTATCCAACTTAATCAGATGACAGAAGCGCTTTTCAGTGTAGTATTCGAAGATCAGCAAATCATCGTTCATGCCGATATCAGGGATGATCGCACCCGGTACCGGATAGACTGGCCGGATGGCAGCCATGACTGGCTCTATTTCGAAGGGGATGTCTGGCATGCAGAAACAACGATGCCGGCAGCGAAAATAAATTCCATCGCTACAATGATCGATAATCATCTTAATAATTCCAGCGTATGAGTAGTATATATGCGAAACAACAGGCAGGCAAAATTATTGACTTATTCGAATCCAAAACAGATCCGGTGATGCTGCTTGGACTAAGTAATGAAATATTAAGAACAATTACGCTCATCGAGGTGAACGCTCTGGACTACGACCTTGTCACCACCTGGCGTGGCAATTACATGAATGCCGCGGCGATGGGTTCTTTTCTTCGTCCAAAACATGATCCTCAATACGGCAGAGATACCACCAGATTCACAGAAGAGTTGAAAGCCATTTGCAATAAAATTATCCAGGCTGACAGTGAATTCTGATCTTCCAGTGTCGTTATTTGTGACATAATGTATCTTTTCACTACTTTTGATTTTCTTCAAAAGTATGCAGGTACATATTTCCATCCCATACAGAACTGACAAAAACCTCGGCAAGGCTTATAACGAGGCCATGGCCAGGATCCCGGATGGAGATGCCGCCTGCTTCATTGACTACGACGTTCAATTACTCACCCCGGATGCAGGCGCCATCATCCAGAAGTATGCGGAGATCTATCCTGATGCGCTCCTCACCTGCTACACGAATCGCATTTCACCGTTGAGTGCTCGCCAGCTGCTACTCGGTATAGTGTCTGAGGACCCTGACATTCGTAACCATATACGGTTAGCCGAGTGTCAGCGAAACCTTAACGCATACAACGTCACTCCCATCATCCGCGATATCTCTGGATTCCTGATGGTCATACCTAAATCCCTTTGGCAGGAACACCCTTTCGATGACAATGGCGCCTGCCTGGGCGTCGACACCTATTACGGCCGGAAGATCCGTGCTGCAGGAAAACAGATCCTCCGGATGGACGCCTTGTATGTTTTTCACGCCTATCGCCTCCTCCAGGGCATCGGCAATAAAACCCACCTGTTATGATCCCCTGCTTAATGATCACATATAATCGTCTCGAGTATACCAAACGAGCATTGGCGGCGGCGCTCGAATCGGATTTTGACAAAGTGATAGTGATTGACAATGGTTCCACGGATGATACCGTTGACTGGCTGCAACGTCAAGATCATCCTAAATTATTTGTCAAGTTCCATAATGGAGAATCTTCTACGATCGCCTCGGCTATGAACCGCTTCTTATACATCACCCAAAGATGCCACGTAGTAGGCAAGGTTGATAACGATACAATAATTCCGAACAATTTTGTGAATAGGATGATCAGTGGTCTGCAGGTAGCTGACATCGTCCAAGCCAAACATCCGATTCTCAAGGCGACTCATCCGGATGGATTCGATGCCTGGGTAAAGACGATGCCCAGCCAGGGATGCGTCCGATTCAATCACTTTGTCGGTGGATCCGGAATCCTTTTCAAAAGAGATATCATCGATGAAGTGCCGGAGACTGATTGGGCGCTCGGTGGGTGGAGGGAATTTCAACGGCGGAAACCACTGCTGAAGAAAGCCTTTGTCACGGATGTTGAGATTCAGCTGCTCGATACTGATGAGAACGGCGCGGACTATTCAAAATATCCAGAATACTATACAGAAACACGACGCTTATGATCACAAACGATAAAAGCATCACCACTCCTGAATATTGGAACAACGTGTATGCCGGTAAGAATGACAATGCTGTGGTCGACGCCAGCAATACCGTACGGCCGCCCAATCCCTTTGATCGCTTCGGATGGGTCGCACAATATGCGGAAGGCCCATGTGTTTACGGCGTTGCGTCGGGGCATGCTCACATTGAGAAGAGAATACAGGCGCTACACCCTGACTGGATCGTCATCGCGAGTGATCAATCCGTTGAGGCCAGGAAAGTGGCCAATTTTGGGCGATATCAAATTGCCGATGCCTACGCTATCAATGCCCTCAATAAGAGTTTCAATACGATCATCTGTTGTCAGGCTATGGAATACCTGAAGGAACAGGAGAGGTTCCTGCTCGAGGCGCAGCGGGTTGCCTGCAAGCTGATCATCACCGTACCGATCGGTGAAATGAAAAAATGGTCGCAGCTACGCATTTATACTGAGCAAAATGTCCGCCAGCTGCTGGAGCCCTATGGCCTGATCGAGATTTTCGAACGGCATGAGGATCTTCTTTTAGTTAAAGTGAAATTCCATGATTGAATTTGTCACCGCATCACATGATCGTGAGGTCCTTCAAAAGAACCTGCTTTCCTCACCCGTTATAGAGAAATACGGCGTAGTTGTACAGGAAAACTATACGAATGTGTCGAAAGCCTATAATGAGGCCAGAATTACAGAGGAGATTGTAGCTTATATACATCACGATGTACTTCTCCCGAGATCGTTTGAATGGCAGCTCAAACTGTCCTTGAAATGGATAGACAAACTGGACCGGGATTGGGCTGTTTTGGGAGTTGCCGGCGTGAAGCTTAAGGATGGCAAGCGAACCATCCATGGGAATATCCTCGATCGCGGCCGCGAGTGGGGCTCTCAACTTGAAATTCCTACAGAAGTCGACACCCTCGACGAACTACTGCTGATCACAAAAGGCGATTTCAAGTTCGACGAGCAGTTGGACCTGCATTTCTACGGTGCCGACATCTGCATGCAGGCCCGTGCTCAAGGACGAAAGAACTATGCCATCCAGGCCTTCTGCCACCACAACTCGACACTGGCGATCGGCCACAGATCCGAAAGCTTTAAACGCTGCGGCCAGTACTTCCGGGAAAAATGGATCAATCAACTACCTATTGCCACGACATGCATCATTCTCAGCTGATCATATTGTCTTATCACCGCTTCGTTGAGGAAGAGTCGGATTACCGGTTTTCCCGCACCTACCACCAATTCAGCCACGATATCCGCAAGAAGGTATATGACTGGATTACCATCGATGATGGGATGATCTGCCAGCTTAGGGCCTGTGAGATGCTCCGGGTGCATAATGTCCGGGCAAAACTCTTTATCTGTACTTCCCTGGTTGGAACGAAAGGATACTGCAGCTGGGATGAACTGAGGGCGCTTTCTGAATATCACGACATCGAGAACCACAGCTTTTCACACAGACGACATGATCTGCTGCTTGATCAAACTGTATACACTTTTATTAACGCGGCGCAAATTCAGATCCAGCAAGAGATCGGAAAAGCATCACGGTACTTCGTAGCGCCATATAATACCTACAACCCACGAGTCGAGAAAATAGCGGAAGATCTCGGATTGATTATTCTGAAGGACCGCGTCAACATTTTAAATATCAGTAAATGACACATCACAGTGAACTTCTCAACCGCCTGATCGCCGCCCATGGATACAAGTCGTACCTGGAGATCGGCACCTTTAACCGGTCCCACAACTTTGATAAGATCAATGCCGAGATAAAGGAATGTGTGGATCCGGATCCCGTGGCCAACGCGACCTATCAATGCACATCAGATTATTTCTTCGAAACGATCAATAACCTAGACGCGGAAGATGGTGGAGGCCAGACATTCGACCTGATCTTTGTCGATGGGCTGCACCATGCCGAACAGGTAGAAAAGGATATCAAGAACGCATATGCTGCTTTGACTCCGCGAGGAATGATCGTCGTGCATGACAGCAATCCACCTACCGAGCAGACAACCTGTGTGCCCAGGGGATCGCAGCGCGAATGGTGTGGTGACGTGTACAAGGCTATTAGCAGGATCGTCTCACCGAAGCTCACGCTGGACTTCGACTATGGCTGCTGTGTGATCTTAAAGTCTTTCGACTTGAAATTCTCCGATAGAAGCGTGGACTGGAAGACATTTGACGCGAACCGGCGAGACCTACTCGGACTTGCTACTGTCGATGATGGTAGCCGTCAATTGGGAATATGACGGACCTGGTCTATATCGTTGGGGCAACAGGAGCCTTGGATCACTTGGAGCTCCGTCATTCCATTCGGTCGATGCAACAACATCTCACAGGAATCGGACAAATTGTTATTGTTGGCCACTGCCCAGCTGATCTAGAGGGCGTTTTACATATTCCCGCAGACGATGAAACAGCCGATCCCGCTAAGAACATTTACCGGAAGATCCTCAAAGCTTGCGAGGATCCTCGAGTGTCTGATCACTTTCTGTGCGCGAGTGATGATCATTTCCTGCTAAAGGATTTCGCTGCAGAGGAGTTTCCAAACTTCTACAGTGAGGATCTTCATGAATCTGCCGACTTTCAATCGAAAGAGAACTATTACAAAAAGCATCTGGAGAGTACAATCGCAGCGCTGGAAGCTCAGGAGTTGCCCACGCTGAATTATAATGTCCACTGCCCGATTTTGTATTACAAATCGATGTTCCTGGAAGTGATGCCAGGTTATGAATGGAACGTGAAGCACGGGTACCTTTGCAAATCACTATACGCCAATACCCTTCGTCTGCAAGGGCGGAAGAACAAGGACCTGAAGTTCCACCATCCGAAAACCCTGGCCGCCATACACCGGTGGATCCGCGATAAACCTTTCTTTTCCACGAGCGACTTCGCCATGAACAACGAAATGAAAAGCTTTCTCGCTCAATTATTCAGCTAAAGACTCGTCAGACAAAAGGATTGGAGACTTTCCGCAGGCGCTCCTGTTGACGTTCATTTTCCCCTTGCGCATAGTTCATAGTAATCACTGTGCTGGTATGAGCCGCCATCCGGGCTGCTTCCTGGATGTTTAACGCCTTGGCCGTCTCGTCGAGGTTACTATACTTAAGGCTATAAAAATCTACATCGATTTCGAGTCCACCTTCTGCTTTTGGGCCCTTCACATACTTGTTCCACATCCGGGTAATTCGGTTGGCCTGGATGGGCTTAGGCCCGGGTTTCAGGTTCCTACTAAATACAAAATCATCCGGGCCGCAGTTGCCCGTAACAATCACATCTATCCAGTATCGTAATGCGATATCTTTGATTGGGCGCCTTACTTCTCTTTGCTGGCCACCCTTTTTGATCAAACACTTGAACCGTTGCTTGGCCAGATCTACGTTTCCTCCTTTCAATCGAAAGAGCTCTTTGGACCTCGATCCGGAGTGAAAGAATATGTGCATATATCGCCAGAGATTAGGATGAAATTCTTTAAGATGATCATTAATAATTAGCCGCTCTTCCCGGGTGAGTTCTCGACGAATTTTACGTATTCTTTTTTTCTTGCGGATGGAAGACACCGGATCCAGTTCGACGCACTCTAGTTCGATCAACTGTTTATAGATCATCATTAAATTAGACCGGTAGACATTGAATGTATTGTCGGTCCAACGCGGCTTGTTAATGGCGCACCAATCCAGCAGCATCTTAATGTGGCGGCGGCGGATCTCGGACACTGGCTTCCTGTCCAGGCGCAACTGTACTGCAGCCTTCTCAATATGAGTAACGATATTTTTGGCGTCCCGCTTTGTTTCTGGCTCGCAAGTCATAAGCCTCACTGCTTCATAAAATGCTCGGATCATCGGGGTAGATGGATCGATTACATAATCGATATTGTCCAGTGCTCCCGTCTCATTGGACTCATCGCTGATACATCCGGTGATCGGATTATACGCACGATTCTTCAGCATGTGTAGCTCCTGATCTAGTAGCTCCTGGGTAGCTTCGCGCCGTCCCAATAGTTCAGAGATGTGGTTCATCCCTTTAACGATTTGAAGTTTGGGCTTTGCTACCGTGGGATCATAAAACCGGTAATGAATGTACCAGGTGATTGAGGTGGATGCCTCCTGTCTTTTCCAATTCTTTGGATGCACAGAAAGTTTGCTGCAGGAGCAGCCATTTGGTAAGAGTAGCATAGTTGTTAACGGTTTTGTTAACGGTTAATAAATATGCTACCAAGCTAAGGTTCCGAAGAAAAACTGAAAGCCTTCACTATAAAGGCTTTCAGTGTTGTGACCGCGATAGGATTCAAACCTATAACCTTCTGATCCGTAGAACTGTGCCCTTCTCGGTCGAATTTCTGAAACCCTAGCTGGTAGCGGGTTTTATATTTTGATCAATTGACTAATTTCTCTCTTTTCCCCTCCCTTGTTAACGGCATTGTTAACGTCTCTTCCCTCCTAGTTCCTGACTAACCGCGATGTATGCCTCCTGGAGAAGCATTAGCGGCGTTTTGGGTGGCTTGCGGTGCATGTTAGGTTCAAGGCCCAGGATCCAGTTCGCGTTGGCACCAGTCAGCTTACAAGCCTCAATGATCTGTTCCTTTGTGAAGCTCTGCAGCCCGGTGCGGACCTTATGAATCGCCTGCCGGGAAAATCCAATCTTTTCGAAGTACTCCGTCTCATACAGTACGAGGCCTTCGTCGATCGCCCACTTCAACAATAGGAGCATACGCTCATCCGATATGAACAGTTTTTTGCTCATTGCATGCTTTTTATTTCCTTATTGAGCTTATACATCGACAGTGAAATTTCACTGGAACTTCCGGTATGTTGAAAACAAATAATACCACCTAAGAGGAAAGCCTTAAAAAATTGACTGAATTCAGCGCAGCAAATCATTTACTAAATATTTTTAACTTTTCCAAGTGAATAAGACTATTGTCGCATCTAATTGTAATCATAGATTTCAGCATTATTTCACCACCACCACCAACGATCCATGCATTGCACTACTTGTTTCCATCAATTCGATTGCCCTTTTTTTCAAAACTCTTCCTCGCCCGTACCAGTTTTGTGCCCAGCACCGCGGCACTTTCCTGAATACTTGTCTTCCGCACCTCTGCTGCAAGTTCCGCTACATATTCCCGAACCCCCAGCAGTGTGGCTTGAACGTCTAGAAGAATTCTGCCATCGACATTCTCAGTAACTTTCCGCTTTTCCTTGACTTGTGTGGCAAGGTCTTCCTGAGTCCTTGCCAGGATAACATTCGATTCGGCAAGTAGCTTATTGCTTTCTGTCAAATTAAGAAGCATGGCAAGGGTCAGATCAGCCGGCTTATATTTTATACTCTTACTACCAGTTTCATGTGGAACTTTTAGGAACTCCTTAATCGACTTCAGCTCCTGCACTTTTTGGATATCCATATGAAAAAATTCTTCAATTTTTAGAGCATCGTCATGCCTGGGATTGAGGTCCTTTTCTTCCCATTTCCGCCACCGGCCAGCATTTACGCCAACCTTTTCCGCCAGTTTATCAACCGAGATCGGGACATCCAGCCGTAATTTTTTGATTATCAATCCGAAAGCCATGGTGAAAATTTTTTTTCAAAATAGTTCCAATATTATTTGGAAGGTTCCAATTAGTTCCACTATCTTCGAAGTACAATAACAGTACGGAATTAATACGAATATATGAAACTCAAAGACGATGTTTTAAGGAAGTTGGACAACAACAGGGGCCTCGGCCTGATCATGTATTCACTGGATTGTAGTCACTCAGCCGCCAGGGAGTATGTGAAACACAACAGTGATAATCTGACCAAAGCGGCCATGTTAAAGGCTATCAGGGAAGAATTTGGAATTGAGTCCGATGCGGAAATTCTGGAGGAGCAGGATTCGAATGAAGTGGCAAAGTAAATAAGCATTTTCCATTATATCAATAGGAAAACTACCTGACGACATAAAAAGAGACATGGACCAAAAAGCAGTCATAAATGAATTAATGAGTATCGAGGCCGGCGCCTTTCTACTTATTGAACGCGCTACCAAGCTGAGAAAAAGGTTGGAGGGTGTCCACTCTCCAACCTCCCGCAAGGGTGGGCTGTCAGAGAAGGAAAAGGTTAAGCTTCTGACTAAGCGCCGGCGTACTATCATCTCAAAATGCCATCCATGATCAGTCCTATCGTTTTGCTGGCATTCCAGCTCGACCATTACAGTACCCGGTTAGCCGAAGCTACCTGAAAGGTCATTTTTAAGAGACCAGTTATATCACTTGAAAAAACAACCGAATGAGACTGCTTTACCGTGTGCCGCTGTTCATCCTGTTTTCCCTGATCACAGCTGGCTTGCTTCTCAGTATTGAAATCTATTACCTGTTTAAACGAATACCATGGATGTAATTTTTGGACTGATGGGATGGGCACTGGCTGCCGCCCTCCTCGTAACCATCCTGACTCGGAAGGACCCTAAGGTGAAGAAGGTTAACTACCCGCAGGCGGGATTGCCACCAGAAGTAGACCGTCGCCTGGAGCCAGACCCATACGACTTTGACATTCACAATTTGAAATAGCTCTTTGTATTTGGATCATTGGTAGGAACAAAAGTCCCGGGGTGGATACCCGGGACACACGGCGCGGTAGAGCAGTTGGTAGCTCGATGGGCTCATAACCCATAGGTCGGAAGTTCGAGTCTTCCCTGCGCTTCAAAACTCTACAAGGAGGGCCTTGTGAAAGATGAAAATTTAGTAGCAGGGCCCAAGTAATTAAGAGCCTCTTAGGTGGAAGAGGATGGTGGCTTGTAATGGGTGCCGTCAGGTTCGGCGGCACCCTCTTTTAAAAAGATGATGGAATGACAGAGAAATTATCGAAAGAAGAAAAAGAAGAGTGCAGGCGGGAACAGCGAGCCTGGGAATCGATGATCGAAATGCTGAAGCGAAAAGGTGCACTGGTTGACGAATCGTGATCAACAACTCCCAATAAGAAAAGCTCCCGGCAAGGAGCTTTAAATGAAATTCTGGAAACAATTAAACAACTCAAAAGTATGAAAATTATTCTGAAACACTTAACCCTGCGAAATTTCAAGGGTATCCGTTCACTCGATGTTCCCTTCGACCAGGTAACAAACATCCATGGACGCAATGGAACAGGCAAGACTTCCGTCTTCGATGGCTTCCTGTGGATGCTGTTTGGTAAGGACAGTACCGATCGCAGCACGTTTGAGATAAAAACACTTGATGAGAACAATGAGCCCTATCACAAACTCGAGCATGAGGTGATCGCTGACCTGATCATCGATGGCCAGGATATCACGATCCGTAAAGTCTACAGAGAAAAATGGGTCAAGAAGGCTGGTGCTCCCGAAGCCGTATTCTCCGGGCATGACAACTCCTACTATTGGAATGATGTTCCACTAAATGAAAAAGAATACACCGCCAAAATTGCCACGTTTATCAACGAAGGCCAGTTCAAGCTGCTTACAAACCTCGGGTACTTCAATACAGTTCTGAAGTGGCAGGATCGCCGCGCTTCCCTGTTACAACTCGCCGGTGGGATCAATGATCTCGAGGTCGCGCATCAATTGAATAAGGATGGCAGTTATGACCACCTGATCAATGCGCTACAGGCCAAGAAGACCGTCAAGGAATATTCCAGCGAGATATTGTCAAAGAAAAAGAAGATCAAGGATGAGTCTGAAAACCTTCCACACCGGATCTCCGAGGCTCGCTATGGGCTTCCGGAGGAAATTGATTACTTGACCATCGAAAACAAGATCGCTGCCAACCAGGCGGACCTGGCAATCGTAGAGGATCTGTTGATGAATAAAAGCGTTGCGCAGAAAGCCAGGGAGCAGCATATTACCAACCTGTATAAAGAACAAGGTGACGCGCAGCGTGATCTCATGATGTTGGAAAATCATGCGAAGAATACCATCCGCGAAAAAAAGCAGGTCCGCGAGAACAATCTCATTGCGCTGCGCGGTGAGCTCCGCGGGATCCAGGATAATAAATCCAGGCTGCTTATCAGCTATACAACAGAGTCGAAGCGCCGGATCGAGTATATCGCTGCAAAGGATATGATCGGCCGAAATTGGGACGCCGTCAATGCTGAGACTTTCCTGATGGATCCCAATTCCTGCATCTGCCCTACTTGCAGACAGGACCTACCCGGGATCGATGCAGCTGCAAGAGAAGGAGAGCTTCGACGCAACTTCAACCAGGATAAAAGCAAGCGTCTGGCAGAGATCGCCGACAAGGGGTTGTCATTAAGAAATGATATTGCGCATATGGATACCGTCCTTGCGAATATCAAAGCGGATGGCGAAGCGGCTGCAGGTGCGATCACAGGCCTTGAAAATAGAATTGCAGATTTTGAAACAGAGCATACCCGGCTGTCTAACGATGAAGCTGCGGAGATCACTACGGAACTGAAAAGCACGGTCTCTTATCAGGCGACTACTAATAAGATCGCTCTTCTTACCGAACAGATAAATGCACCGGCGCCGGAAGACAACAACATTGATGCGATCGCGCGCCGCCGTAGTCTCGTAGATGACGTCTCTTCTCTCAATCGCCAGCTGGCCACCAAAGGTCAAAGGGAGAAGGCACTCCAGCGCATAGCGGACCTGGAGAAGCAGGAAAGTGAATCGGCACAGGCCCTCGCAGATCTGGAGCGCATGGAGTTTACGCTACTGGAATTTGACCGCGCCAAGATGGACCTCCTGGAGGAGCGCATCAACGGTAAGTTCCGTCTCGTAAAATTCAAACTCTTCGACCGCCAGGTCAACGGCGGGGAAACACCTCAATGCGTGACGCTGATCAACGGTGTTCCCTATCCTGATGCCAACACAGCCAGTCGGATCAATGCCTCCCTCGATATCATCAATGTCTTTTCGGAGTTCTATGGGGTCATCGCACCGGTGTTCATCGATAACCGGGAAAGCGTGACCGATATCCTGCCAACCGAATCGCAGGTGATCAACCTGATCGTTGCGCCGGCAGATACCAAGTTAAGAATAGGATCACCGACGTCCCAGGTCGCCGAATTCGCAAACTAATTATTCACTATTTAACTCAGATAAAAATGACACTACAAAACAATGGCCAGGCGCCGGCCGCAACCCTTCCCGTGAAATCGCCAACCAAATCGGAACTCATGATGTCCTTCTTTGAAAAGGACACCGTCAAAAAGCAAATGCAGAATGCACTGCAGGAAAACGCTCCATCCTTTATCGCTTCGGTCATCGATCTCTACACGGGTGACGATACATTGGCGGCTTGTCATCCGGAGTTGGTTGCCATGCAAGCATTGAAGGCCGCAGTTCTGAAACTCCCAATCATAAAAGCCTTGGGTTTCGCGTACATCGTACCATATAGGAAGGGTGATAGTATGATCCCGCAATTCCAGATTGGCTACAAAGGCCTCATCCAGTTGGCCATTCGGACCAACCAATACCGGATCATCAATGCCGATGTGGTCTACGAGGGTGAATACCGGTCTTCCAATAAATTAACGGGCGAGTTCGATCTTACCGGCACCAAGAAGAGCGATACAATCGTTGGCTACTTCGCCTATTTCGAAACCAAGGAAGGATTCTCCAAGACTCTCTTCATGAGTAAGGAGCGCGTCACGGCTCATGCGCAGAAGTACAGCAAGTCCTATAGCCAGTCCTTCTCCCCCTGGAAGACGGAATTCGATGCCATGTCCATTAAAACGGTCCTGCGCGGCCTCATCAGTCACTGGGGTATCATGTCCACGGAGATGCAATCGGCTATTACTGACGACGACAGAGATGTTGCAGAACGGACCATCGACGAGATCAATCGCAACGGCAATACCAAGGACATGAAGATGGATACGTCCCATATCGAAGACGCAGAGTTCAGCGGCGGAAATAATGAATCAGATTCACTAAATGGCCGCCCCTTCTAAATGAAGGTTTCCAAGAATATAAAGCGCGGGGCAGAAATCACTGTTGCGGATCTCCCGGAACTGGTCTGGCTCGCTAAGGAGAGGCAGTCAGTTGTTGTGCTTTTCGGAAAGAACTACTACTGTGTCCGGCCGGCCGCGTTTATCCTTCAGTGGAAGCTTTCAGAAATATTAAAACATAAAATCTATAACGCTTTAAAAATCGATAGTTGAACCTACACGTAATCAATAGCAACTCTGCCGGTAATGCTTACATCCTGGAGAACGATCAGGAGGCATTACTGATCGAGTGCGGGGTAAGGTTCGAAAGGATCAAGCAAGCGCTGAAGTTCAATTTCAGAAAGGTTGTGGGGTGCCTGGTGACGCATGAGCACGGCGATCATTCAAAGGCGATAGTAGACGTTCAGAAGGCAGGCATTAAGGTGTTCGCCTCGCTGGGCACCCACACAGCGCTTCATACAATCACTCATCATAGATCTGTCGTTGTGAAATCTGGACAGGAATTCAAGGCCGGAAGCTTCCGGGTGAAACCGTTTGATGTGAAGCATGATGTGGCAGAGCCTTTGGGCTTCCTGATAAGCCATCCCGAGACCGGCCTTGTCCTGTTCCTTACTGACAGCTACTTCAGCGAGTACACATTTCCAGGACTCAACAATGTGATAGTAGAAGCGAACTACTGCCAGCGGATCCTGGACGATCGGGTTCGGGCTGGTGAGAACCCTAAGTTCCTGCGTGATCGCGTGATCACGTCGCACATGAGCCTGGAGACGTGCAAAGGGCTGCTGAAAGCGAATGATCTAACCCAAGTCAATAACATCGTGCTGATTCACCTTTCCGATAACAATAGCCACTCGACTCGCTTCAAGCAGGAAGTGGAGGAAACAACTGGCAAGATGGTCCACGTGGCCACTCCAGGATTGACCATTCCCTTTAACCGCAAACCCTTCTGATGTCTGAACTACAAAAATTAACCACGCGAATCATTGAGATCGCCAATGCTGATAGTTCCCCTGCTATAAAACAGGGGACAATCAGCAATCGAATTGCATACTTCGTTGATGACATTCTAAAACTTGCTCGAAATATTAACGAGACGAGCATATCTGACCGGGATCATTTGGAAAGGGTCACCGAGCTGGAGACAAAATTTGGTATCAGTAAAACACACATAATCCGATGAATAATGGCTAGAGCTGACTATGTATATACCATCACCAGCCGCGGCGGTCGCAAGGTTCTTGTGATCGAAGACCAGGACCTGGGGCGCATGAGTGTGACGAATTGTATTGAGGATGTCGTGGCGGAGATCTGCACAAGGGAGAAGATCGTGGCCCGTGAATATGTGATCGTCTACATGGACAGTGAATACAAGTGGGGTGGATGGGATGATGGGCGGCAAGAGTTCGTTGTGTTACGATCCGGAAACTGGAGATCGGCGGTGGATCTGTATGTGGCCGAGATGGTGAAAAAAATTTGACTTAACGCGCTTCTCACAAGGAAGTTTATAATAGTGAATAACCGGGAGTTGTGTCTACTCCTCCCGGTTTCTTTAAAATCCAACCTGATAAAAACCCACCCACCGTACCAACATTGAAAATGAAGAGCAAACATTCATTTAGTAAATACATAGGCATCCAACATGGCAAAATCAAAAGTGAAAGACCTGACGCCAGAACAGGAATTTGAGACTGAATTACAAAAGGATGAGCGGAAGGTCATCATCACATCTGCGACTATCAAGGACCTGCATTGCAATTACGATTATGTTCCCATGGTAGGACCTCAGCGTCTGACACCACTTGGCGCCAAGGGTCCCGGTATCATTGATGACGACTTATCTGAAGCCATGGCCAGGCTCAAGGCTCACCTGGCTTACATCGATGGTGCTTTTGCCGGAAAACGTGTTAGTGATATCGACAAATTTCATGAGCATGAGATCACCGAAAATTACCACGTCGACAGTATCAAAATGAAAGGATCGGATGGCGATCGACGAATCTCCATCATCGGCAGCAAACATTTGGAAGCCGGCGGAAGGATGAAGTGTGAAACTCCTCCCTATCTGATAGAAGACCACTCTGGATATAAGTTCTACAATGAACTAAAATCGGAGGTCGATTTCATCTTCCATGAAGTGGAATTGTATATGGAAGGAAAATACACCATGCCAGTTACCGACGACGATGAGCCGGAAGATCCAAAGCAAACCAAGATTCAATTTGAGCAGCCATTGGATGACTCTCATACTAACGATTCCGAGAACTCGCCGTTCTGATGCCATTTGAACCACGATATTACCAAGCTGATGCCGTTGCTGCCAATCTGGAGTTTTTCGGAAGCAAGAAGATCTACAACGGTATTGACATCTGCCCTACCGGGTCCCGGAAGAGCTTGATTATAGCACTCACGGCCAAGGAGCTTTCGGGAAATACCATCGTCTTTCAACCATCGAAGGAGATCCTGGCGCAGAACTTTGAGAAGATTCTTTCTTATGGATATCGCGCATCCATCTATTCGGCCTCCGGTGGCATGAAGCATGTCGACAAGCTGACGTTTGCTACGATCGGTTCGGTTTACAAAAAGCCCCAGTTGTTTGGCAAGTTTAAAAACATCATCATCGATGAGTGCCACCTGGTCAATCCTGAAGAAGGCATGTATAGCAAGTTCCTGAAGGATCTTGGTAGCGCGAAGGTCCTGGGCTTAACAGCCACGCCGTACCGTCTTTCTCCTGCCTCCGGCGGTGCTATGCTGAAGTTCATTACCCGAACGACACCCCGGGTCTTTAATCAGGTCCTGTACAAAATTCAGAACGATACGCTCTTCAATGAGGGCCACCTGGCGCCACTTCAGTATTTCGATATGCAAATGATCGATCGCGCAAAACTGGAGATGAACAAAGCCGGCACTGATTTCACCGAGGAAAGCATCCGGGCGCAATACAAGGCGGTAGGAATGATCCAGCAGATGATCAACGTAGGCAACCGGATCCTAGCGAAGCGAAAGAATCTTCTAATCTTCTGTTCGCTCATCACTGAAGCGAATACCATAGCGGCTGGGATCGCGGGAGCGGTCGTGGTCACCGGTAAGACACCGCCGGAAGAGCGTCAGCGAATTCTTTCCAATTACAAGAAGGGGCTCATCCGTTGCGTGATCAATGTAGGTGTACTGACGACTGGCTTCGATTACCCTGGTCTGGAGGCCGTGTTGATTGGAATATCCACCATGTCTCTTTCGCTGTTCTATCAGATCGCAGGCAGAGTCATGCGCCCTTTCACCTATCCTGATGGAACGAAGAAGACTGGATGGGTAGTGGACATGGGTGGCAATCTCAATGTATTCGGAAAGATAGAGACCATGCAGATCGAGAGGGATAACAAAGGCCACTACTTTATTTCAAATGTCGTCAACGGCGCATGGCGCCCATTAACTAACGTAATCTTTTCAAAAAACTAAATATGGAACCAGTACCAGTACAACTATCAAAAAACGACATCATCGCTATCTACCAGGAATCAACCCCTGCAGGCAAGGAAAAGCTGGAGGAAAAATTCGGCCGAAAAACCTTCAATCGAAATATCAACATAGCGGATCGAATATGGACTGTCGACGATGCCTGCGTGGAAACCGGCCGTCCGATAGAAGAGGTCAGGCCCTTTGCTAATCCCTCTAACGCCTTCCAGGATTGGCTGAATGCCTGCGGTGAGATGGCAGTGTTGATAGAGGCATTCAACGAAGGAAAGGTTCCTGACTGGGCTGACCCCAAACAGAAAAAATATATAGCCTGGTGGGATATGCGCCCTGAATCCGGCTTCGGGCTGTCGTTTCGCGATGTCGACTTCGTTAACTCGCGTACGTGCGTCGCGTCCCGCCTTCATCTTTTAAAAGAAGATCATCACAAACTCATCGCTGAACGTTTCCCGGATATCTGCAAACGCTATATGACCAAGCGCTAAACAATCATTTCATCATTATCAAAATACACACAATGTTTAATTACAAAACTATCACCAGCTATGAGGCGGCCTGTGCCGACCAGGAACGCGATCCTTTGGCTGAACCTGATTACTCCAAGTGTGGACTGGCACCTGCGCAGGAGCAGTATCACCGGTCGTCCTTCCGGTGGGATATTATCCGCACTTCAGTGAATAAGGACAAAGAAGGCAATTTGTGGAAGCCCACACCAACAGAGCGCAGGTACTATTTCTGGGCCTGGATAAACCCTGATGCTAACAAGCGTTCCGGCTTCGGGCTGTCGTTCGTCGATGTCAACTTCGATGACTCGATTTCGGGCGTCGCGTCCCGCCTTCAATTTCGGGACGAGCCCCGAACCAAGTTCATGTTCGACACATTCCCGGATCTCTGTGAGGATATTTATATCCCGCAGGAATGACCGATAACAGGCTGTGCACTGTCAAAAGCGTGACTCTTCCGGCTTCAGGCTGTCGTTCAACGATGTCAACTACGATAACTCGAATACGAACGTCGCGTCCCGACTATGCGAATCTCACGATAGTGCAGGCCTTGCCCACATGGCAAAAAATGATTCATCTAATTGGGGCTGTGGTACCGAAAGGGAAGCAGACCCATGAAAGCAAAGGCATGAAACGAAAAGGTAATTTATTCGCTCAAGTTTGCACCCTGGAGAACCTCCAGCAAGCGGACGCCATTGCGCGGATCGGGAAGAAGCACCGATCCGATATACGGGCCTTTGACAGGAACCGAGATGAAAACCTGCTGGAGCTGCGCGACATGCTTTTGTACAACGAATATTCTACGTCTCCCTATACTCTGAAAACAATCAGGGACCCTAAAGAGCGGATTATATGCAAGCTCCCCTACTACCCGGACGGAATCGTTCATCATGCGATCATGATTCCGCTGGAGCAGATCCTGGTGTCTTCCTTTACCACGAACTCGTATGCTTCCATCAAGGGGAAAGGTGTTAAGGCCTTTTGCGATGACCTGGAGAGAGCCCTGCGCGATCAAGCCGGAACGCAGTACTGTCTGAAGATCGATGTAAAGAAGTTTTATCAGAACATCGACCACACGATCCTGAAATTCAAGCTGCGTCGAAAAATCAAGGACCCGGATCTTTTGGGGCTGATAGACGAGATCATTGACAGTGCTCCCGGCTTACCGATCGGTAACCATCTCAGCGGCTTCTTTGCGAATCTATACCTGAATGGCCTTGATCATTTTCTAAAAGAAGTCGTCGGCGTCCAATACTACTTCCGGTATATGGATGATATCATTATCCCGGCTGCCACCAAGCCGCAGCTCCATCAGCTGCGCGTCATCATCCAAGAATACCTGGCCACCCATCTAAAACTGGAACTGAAATCGAACTACCAGGTATTCCCAGTGTCCAATGGAATTGACGTTGTGGGCTACGTTTTCTACCATACCCACCGGCGCCTTCGCAAGCGAACCAAGAAGCGTTTTGCCCGCAGTGTTGCCCGCAACCCCAATTCCAGATCCATTCCCTCCTATTACGGTTTGGCAAAGCACGCGAACTGCAACCATCTCTTAAAAAAACTGCTATATGACAACAACAAGTTTCAAGGATTTAAACATAAAGGCAAAGACAAAAGGCTTTGTCGGACCAAAGATCGAAATGGAAGATATAATGGGCAAGGAGATCGAAGTGCTGGATTTCAAGATCGGGCCATCCAAATTCCCGGAGAAATACGAGATATGCCTCAGCCTCCAGATAAAATTCGAAGACTTACTGAGAGTTGCCTTCTCTTCCTCGAAGGTATTGGCAGAGATGATTCAGCAGGTTCCGAAAGAAAAATTTCCAGTCAAAACAACAATCGTGAGGCGTAAGGAAACTAAGCGCCATGAATTCACTTAAAAACCAACTTTCAAAATCAACATGGCCACAAAGATTACTACCATATTCACGGACGATACAACGCCCCGGCGATATATATCCGCTACGAGCCGGCGCTCAAATGTCACGGATGCAAATCTACTGGCTGAGCTGACATCCAACCCGAATGAGGCCCATGACTTCGGTACCGCGGACAATGCCAGGGCGATCATTCCCAGGCTGCACAATCCGTATGACCGGAAATACCAGCACGAGAGGATCTGCGTAGATCGCCCGGCAACATCTATTGACGAATCTTATGAATTGAAATAACATGACAGCGCCACAAAAAGCACTCATTATTAAACTGCTCTCGGGATGCTATCTCAAGAAGAGCACACTGAGCACTGGCGCTAAGAGCTATCGGTTATACGATGGGCGGGGTAATGTACTCTTACGTCTGCACGCTCGAACGGTGGACTCGATCGACCGGTTCATCGATCCGAAGATCAAGATCTGGAAGCACACCCCGGATGGGAGGATTACGCTGAACCTCTGGATGGTTCGTCGCCTGCATGGAAAATGCCTGATCAAGAGAATGTACAAGACAAGGGAAGCGCTGCAGGATCCCTTCAATATTTATAAACCAAGAAAGAAAACATCAAAACCTCAGTCGAATGAAAAAGTTCAGTATCTCTTCTGACCAGGTAAAGAAGGCTTTTAAGAAGCTCTCCCTGGCTATAATTGCGAATCCCATTTTGCCTGCCTTGTCCAATGTATTGGTACGGGTGACCAAAGGACAGGTGGAGTTCATCACATCTAATAATGATCTCACCATCAGCGAAAAGTGCGAGGCGAATGCGGCCGAGGAGTTTGATCTGCTTCTTCCCTTTGAGGACGTTTATAAGTATGTCGGCCTGTTGAAATCGGTCACCATGGTCATCGAGCACCCTTCGGCACGTAAAGCACGGTTCAGTGGGGATAATGACGTTTATGAATTTAACAGCCTGGTGAAGGTAGAGGACTTCGCCAAGATACCCTCCGTACCGAAAGGGAATGCCTTACACCTGGATGAATCCTTTGTAGGGTGGCTATCGAAGGCAATGGAAACGACCAGCAAGAAGGAGGACGACAAGGCCCTCACGCGGGCCTGCCTCGATATCACGCCGAAGGGTATCTTCCTGGTCAGTACCGATTCGTATTTTCTCTTCAAAAGAAAGTTGGAAGGCGAGTCAAAGATTGCTGATCAGCTGCACTTCTCTCATCGACTGGCGGCTGCGCTGCAGGGATCAAAGGAACTCGAGGTGTCCTGGTCAAAGAATATGCTCTGCTTCCAAAGCGGCACAACGACCATATGGGCTAAGAGGTATGAAGATAAATATCCCAACTACAATTCGATCCTGCCGGATTATGAATCAAATCTGGTGCTCGATCGCGCAGCGTTTATGCATGCGCTCGATAAAATGTGTCTCTCCAGCCTGGCCACCAGACAAACCACGTTCAGCCTGAAGGAAACGGTGGGCAGTATTCAGTTGGTGACGGACGACCCGGACTACCAGCGCAAGCTCAAGGCTACGGTTCAGGGTGCCTATGAAGGACCTGTGGCTGTAATCTCTCTCAATGCAAAGCGGCTGCTCACGATCATGCACCAGGTAGACCATGATACTATCCGTCTTCACATTCACGATAAGACGAAGGCCGTCCTGGTATCCACGGAGGAGGATCCTGCTTACATCGGTCTCATCATGCCACTTAAACTCGATTAAACTATGAAGAGCAAAAGCACTACCCCCGACACGATGAACTTCCTGAGAGAATGGAAGGGATATAAGATATACGACAAGGTCAGTGACGATGGATCGTTGACGGAAAAGAAAGCTGTGGTGTTTTCGCCGGCCGATGACCATCTCACAACACCACTCTTTTATTTTTTCTATAGTACGGAAGAGCCGGCTTCTTTGAATAAAAGTATCGAGCAGTGTAAATCGTGGATCGACAATCTTAAGAGATGTCGGAGCTGCGGCTGCACGGAACATGACTGCCGGCAGTGTATCGAAAAGACTGGGCTTCCCTGCACCTGGGTGGAGGATGATCTCTGCTCTGCCTGCAAGGTTGAACCGGTGGTTACCGTAGTCGATTCCCGGGCCGCCAGTATGCCGGATGAGAACCTCCTGGAGGACACTGCGGTGCCTCTTGAAGAGGAGGCTGGCCAACAGGCACAGGACCTCACCGCTGATGAACCTGATTTTTTTAGACGTCTGGCATCACTCGGCGGAGTGGATATCCTGATCAGGATCTTCCAGAAGAATGGAAAGCTTACAGTCAGTGTAAAACCAGGATCGATTGCCGGTGCCCTTCCCGCGATCACGACAAAGGACCCTGGCGATGTCACGGCTGAATTCTTTGACGCCATTATGCCGATCGTGATGACTGCTCCACCACCATTGGCACAGCAGGAGGTCTTTCCGGAGAATCCCGCTGTTGCCCCGATCGTAAGGACGTCAGTAACCCGTGTCAAAAAGAAGGTCAAGAAGAGCGCACCGACTGTGAAAAAGACAACCGACAAAAAGGTTGCTAAGTCGAATATAAAGAAGGTCTCCCCACCAAAGAAGAGGTCTCTTAAGCGCCTGCCGCCAAAAAAGAAACCGGTTGTTAAGGAGAAGATAAAGACCCCAAAGGCTAAACCGGCGCCGAAGCTTCCAAAGGTCAAGGCGGTTAAACCGGAAAAGCCGAAGGTCAAGCCCTCCCTGGCGCCACCAGTCACCGAAGTCTCACTATTTGGATAACCCATTAATTAATCAATAAAACACTTTTTATGTCAGAAGTAATCACACCCATCCGAGAATTCAAATTCAAAAAGAACGGCGAGATCGTAACTCTCCCCGATCCAAACCCGGAATTCACCACCGAAGAATGCCTCAGCTTTTACGGATCACAGTACCCTGAGCTGACAACTGCGACAGTGGATGAGCCGCGGGTTGAGGGAAAGAAGGCAACCTACAACGTAAAAACAACAGTGGGGACGAAAGGATGAACTGTGTATCCTGTCATAAAATTCTGGATACCGAGACTCCACTGCGAGATGGTGCAAAACCTGTACCCGGGTCAGTAAGCATTTGTTTTTATTGCGGAACACTGTATTTCTTCAAAAAAGATCTGAGTCTCCGCAAAATGACTGAATGCGAATTGGCGGACTTAAAAAAGGTCGCGCCTGAAGCCTACCATCAGGTGAGGACCGCTCAACGCTATATCCAGGAACGCATTCAAAAGCAGTAATGAAAAAGAAAAAAGCTAAACCATGCCCAAAACTAAGTCCCGAAGAACTTCACGATCGCCTCGGCCGCGTGTTGATCAAAGAAATAAACCGGCCGATGATGGACGCACGCGACGCGAGGGAAGCGATCCGCATTCTTCCGCCGTCATCAGCAATTCCGTTTTTGCCTTAACCCTCAAGGACAAGTCCTGGGGTAACCTGGCCGATACTATGTTAACAGAGGAAAAAGATAGTGAGGAGCTAGTGATGTACAAGGATCTGCTCGATTGCTATAACGTAGGTGCCGAGCTTTTGAAGATATCCCGGTCTTCGTTCACCAAAAGACCGGATACCGCCTCGGCAATATCAGAGATACTAAAGGCATTCAAAGAAAATATCTGCCCGAAGGGATTTGATTTGAATATCGATGAGCATTATAATAGTAAAAGGAAAAGGGTAGGCTATCATTTCACGATGTTTAAGGAATGCCAGTGTGGTAGTTGGTGGCATTTTTTTGAGATCAAGCCAATCGTAGAAGATTTACTCACCAGCAATCCACGGCTGCATGACCTGTTTATTGTCTTCCTCCGCTCGTTCATTTATCACTGTCATATTCCCAGCTGGTTCGACGGCTCGATGGATGCACATTACATCAATGGGAACTATGTGTATGAATTACGTCAGGTACTTAACAATCCCGAGCGACTGGATTCAGAGACATTGGAACGCGTACCCCTTGAGCAGGCGAAACAAAGACTGGCTGATCTGGAGACTACGATCGCTGAATACGAAACTGGAGTAGCCTGGCAATACCAGCAACAGATCATGAATGCGAAGAAGAAGACGCCAAAAGAATTGCTCCGGTTGTTAAAGAAATTTCCCGGGCAATCCAAGCTAGTTCAATTTATGAAGAAGGCCTGTGAAGTAATGACGATACCTGTGGGGGTTGCCGACTTCTGCTACCATATGGGAGATGGCGAGGAGTATGAAGGTCTCCGCTATGATCAGCAAGTAACCATTATCTGGGATTGGCAGGACCACCTTTTAGGTACCCAGGCAAATATTATTGATGATATGGCCAGGGGCTGTGAAGTGTTCTTCCCCACTCTTTGTGCCCGCATTATGCCGGGCACAAAGAGTGGCCTTGATCTGAAAAGATTCGCAGCCTGTGTAGACTGGCCACAGAGGCTGACAGAGATCACCCGGCTCTATCAAAATATTACTTCCCGATTTAATAATTACGATAAAGGACGAAACCTATTATGAACGAACGCACCGAACTACTCGAGAAGAAATTTAAGCCCCGGCTAGCCATAATGGTTTACAAATCTGAACAGACGATGGGTCATCCAGATCATTATCATCTGGAAAGTCACCAAATAAATGAAGCTGGTCAGATCCTGGAAGGAAAGCCTTTACTGCACGAAACGATTGCCGGCATGGTATCGATATTCCACGATCAGAATCGCGATCGCTCGATCCTCTGCGGGGCGATTCCAGACAACCTCCTCTTTTACCGGCCCAACCCCGGAACACAATACAATCTAGCCTGGTACCGGCCAGCAGAGCTTCGCTACCACCACTTCGCTGATCAGCTCAGGATAAAGTCCGGAAGGATTTGGACACCGCCCCTCCTCTACCTGGTGGAGAACGGCGAACTGTACGTATTTGCCATGAAGAAGGATGATCGGCCTACGGAGAAAACCAAACTTTTCCGGTCACCTTATCACAACGTATCGGAGAACGGCAAGGTCTGTCTTGGAAATGCCAAAGTCCGCAAGCCTATTGATAAAAATTTCATCAGCACGATCAAATACTGGGAGGACTTGTTTTGGTTGAGCGAGTTCTCGCATCTCAATGGCGCTACGACGCCAACGAAGTCCGAGCTGAAGGACATCTACACGAAACTGGTGAACAGTAAGGAGAAGGTAAAGTGGTCAGACCTGCAGGAATTAAAAGAATCAAAACGCCTCATCAAAAATATCATTCAATGAAAGTCCACGTAGCGCATCCGTACCTGCGAAATCCACCACATAAAATAACGGTCGCCGTCGCCGGGATCGGTGGCACCGGCAGCCAGGTCCTAACAGGCCTCGGCCGAATCAATGAAGCCCTGCTCTCCATGGGTCACCCGGGTTTGCATGTTCGAGCCTACGATAATGATCAGGTGACATCGGCCAATATAGGCCGGCAGCTTTTCAGCACTTCCGATCTCGGGCATAATAAGGCCGTAGTCCTTACCACACGTATCAACCGATTCTACGGTCTGGAGTGGGAAGCTGTCCCTGAAATCTTCGGCGGACAATGCAATTCAAATATCACCATCTCCTGTATCGATACCGCTATGGGTCGGGTAATGATGGGGATGAAGCTCGAGAGTGTCCGTAAGACTCGTCGCGACGATCCTGAGCAACGGTTGTATTGGATGGATCTCGGCAACCTGCAGAAGACAGGACAGGTCATTCTCGGTACGCTGGTGCCCGTTGAACAACCCAAGGGTGTAAAGAATACCAGGGCGAATCTCAAGACAGTGACTTCTATGTTTCCCCAACTCAAAACCATTCAGGAAGATAAGTTGGGGCCCAGCTGCTCACTTGCGGAAGCACTGAATAAACAGGATCTATTCATCAATTCAACGCTTGCGCAGTTTGGCTGCGGTCTGATCTGGAAATTATTCCGGGAAGGATCTATCCGTTACCATGGCTGCTACTTAAACCTCGATTCTTTCATCGTAAACCCCATCAAAATAAAATGAGCAACATCCTTGTAATTACTATCTCCTTAATCCCTCTTGCCGTAATGGCGGATGCAATCTGTCAGTTAAAAAGGCGGATACGCAATAAGAAGGTAAAGATCTATGAGCTCGAGACATATCTGATGGTGGTGCGAACCCAACGGGATATTTACCGGAATGATTATGAAGAGCTGCTGCAGTCAATTAGACAAAGTCCGATAGATATGGACTTATTTATAAATCAAATCAAAATTCAAGGAACAATGAGCAAGAAGGTAAGCATGCCTCATGATTTCAGGACCAGGATCGTTCTGAAACCAAAAGACGATGATGGTGACGCGTCAAAGGTGGATCCCAGCGGATCCGAGTTCACCACACTGGATGACACGGTTGTAACCGTAGAAAAGGTGGACGAAGTGACGTTCGATGTGGTGGGGGTCCCTCACACTGCCGACGAGAGCGTCAAGAACACGATCGTGAAGTGGAAGCTCGATGCGGACCGCGGCGAAGGCGTCGTGACGCTTGAGGGCGAGATCGAGTTTGAGATCACCGCTGATCAGGCGACCACGGTCGAAGAAGAGATCGGCACGCCGGTTCATCAGTAAATGACAAGCCCGGTGGCACGTGGCGCCGGGCTTCTTACTACCCCATTATTCAATTCCCTGAACGCAAATCTTACATGTTAAGCCCTTTCTCTCCTCTCGAACTACAATTCCTCCGCTCCTCATTGTCCACCCGGACCGATGAAGAATTGGCCGACCTCATGGAGCGCCCGTTGCAGGATATTACTGATATCATCAATGAGCTGACCGCTGGTGAGGCAGACTCTCGTACGGCAGATGTTCGTTCAGCTCGTGAAGAGAAGGAGAAACGCAGGCTGGAAAAACTGCAAGCCCTGGCAAAGGAAAGGGCTGATCGCAAGGAAGAGCGCCTGCAGCATAAACGGGAACAGCGACCTCCGAAGGCGGCGAAAGTAAAAGCCGCTAAGCCGATCAAACCCAAGAAGGAAAAGGTTAACCGGGATCCCGGTGGGCTTAAAGCTCGCCAGGCAGAACGCGATCGTGAACGCCAAAAATCCAGGAACCTCGACGAACGCCGGCAGGCGGAGAAGCGCCAGTCCGAAAGTCGTGGCAAATTAAGGACTCGCGTCGTCGACTACAGCCAGATGAGAAGTGTCAAGGTGGATAACGGCACTTATATCTACGTCAAAAAGGGAGAGGACCCTGCAGCTGCTATACAGCTTTACAAAGCCAACAATTCAAACAACATACTTCGAGAAAAAATCAGATCTCATAATTTTTAAAATCAATTGTAATGAATCACACGTCCTCCAAGGTCAAGGTCTACCAAACCAGCGACTATAAAATTTTCCTCATGGTCGATGGTAACCGGCCAATCAATAAAAAGAAGGTCCAGCGGATCATCGCCGAGATCCAGAGCGGCAACGACGTGCTTGATGAGGTTCCCGTTTTGGTTAAGGAGCATAAGAGCAAGCTCGAGGTGATGGATGGCCAGCACAGGTTAGAGGTCGCCCGGCAGCTGGCCCGGCCGGTTCACTACATCATCCACGCCGCGAACATGACACTTCACAACGTGGCCAAGATCAATAGCAATACTGAGAAATGGAAGGACGCTGATTTCATCAACTGTTACGTGAAGGCTGGAAACAACAATTACAAGCGCCTGGACGCATTTTTAAAGCAATACGGAATCGCGGTCGGCACATCGCTTATGCTGCTATCCCGTGGTTCGCTGCAGGCAGATGGAAGCACCGGTGAAGACCTTCTTCGCCTCTCCTTCGAGCAAGGGACATATGAGGTCAAGAAGTATAAAGAGGCTGTGCTGATCGCTGAGACCTGCAAGGCCTTTGTGGAGTTCTCTTGCTGGAACGGACGAAACTTCGTAAAAGCAATATGCAAACTGGTCGATGCGGGAAAGGAAGACTTTAAGATGGACATCCTTGTAAAGAAGTTCAAGAGCGATCCGAAGCGCTTGCAGGCGCAGGGCAACTGGAAGCAATACATGGCGAATCTGGAGGAGATCTACAATATCGGGAATTCCAAAAGACGAGTGATCTACTAACCCGTGCGCCGGCGGGATGCAATATCGCCCCTTGCGGTTGGCTATGACGACCTGATCCGGTCCACGGAGAAATCCCTGACCTGGATGAAGACGACATATCCCCGCAGGATCCTGGAGCGGTCTATATCGGCCTGGGAGGCGCAACACAATATAGCCGTGGAGGAAGCGAAGCTCCGGCTGTTTAAAAAGTTCAAGAAGGATCCGCAGATAGACTTATTTAAAGCACACCAACATCAATAACCTATGGCAAAAGAATGGTTCAGTCATGATTACGGAACGCGCAATAAGAAGAAATTAGCTACCCTCCTTCACCAGGAAAAAGCCCGAGGCTATGGCTTGTTCTGGATTATCGTGGAGATGCTGTATGAAGACCGCAATAAGTACATGGAGAACGACGAACTGACTTACCTCGCGATCAGCCAGCAAAGTGGTGAGGAAATCGAATTCATAAAATGCTTTATCGACCGCTCGATAAATGTCTACAAGGTTTTTAAAAGTGTCAGAAAAAAGTTTTTCACCACGGAAAGAGTCATCGCAGATATTAAAGTTCGCAAAGAGTTTTCCAAGCAAAAATCGAGGGCCGGTATAATTTCCGGAGAATCAAGGAGAAAGAAGGGAACACCTGTTCAACACCTGTTAACAGATGTTCCGGAAAAAGGAACACAATTGAACACAGTACATAACAGTACAGTACATAACAGAACAATACAAGAGAGAGAGTCGCCCACTGAATTTCACAAAATTGAGGATTGCCTCATCATTGCCCTGAAAGACCAACGTTGGATAAAAGCCAGCAAAGCAGATCAGCCAAACCTGGAGGGATTCAACCGTTACCTGGAAAGCTTAGGAGAGTACCGGAAGAACCCCGGTGATTATAAAAAGCATTTCACCAACTGGGTGCGTAAGGGTTTAAATCCTCTTCTTCCCTCTGCAGCGAATAGTAATCCGGAGCCTAAAAAAATGGTGATGTAACATGACGGGGGAAAACATCGAACATATCAAATCGAAGCTAAATATCGTGGAGGTGATACAGGATTTTGTAAAGCTGAAAAAGACGGGCGCCAACTTCGTGGGGCTCTGCCCCTTTCACGCGGAGAAGTCCGGGTCCTTTAGTGTCTCTCCACCAAAGCAGATTTACAAATGCTTCGGCTGTGGAAAGAGCGGCGATGCGATTCAATTCCTGGTCGAGCATGAGAACAAGTCATTCGTGGAGGCCATGGAGTACCTTGCAAAAAAGTACAACATCGAGATCGAAGAAGCGGGAGTCAGGAAAGAATTTATTCGCCCTGAGCCAAGGCTGGAAAAGCTGGATCCAAAGAAGATCGCGTGGTTCGAGTCCCGAAAGATAAGCAACAATACGCTGCTTCGGATGAAGATAACCGAAGCAGTCGAGTGGATGCCGCAGTTTCAAAAGGATGTACCCGTGATCTGTTTCAACTACTACCGCTTCGATGAATTGGTCAACATTAAATTTCGGGGCCCGAAGAAGTCCTTCAAGCTTTCCAAAGATGCCCAACTGATCTTCTACAATCTCGATGCATTGATCGATGAGGAGGAAATAGTAATCGTTGAAGGCGAGCCGGATTGCCTGTCATGGATAGAGAGCGGGATCCATAACGTGATCAGTGTGCCCAACGGTGCTGCGAAGGGGAACCAAAAGCTGGAGTATCTCGACAACTGCTGGGAATATTTCCTGAAGATCAAAAAGGTCATCATTGCTGTCGACGATGATCCTGCTGGCAGGTTGCTGAAGGAAGAACTCGCTCGCCGCATCGGTAAGGAGAAATGCTGGACGGTCGAGTACCCGAAGGAATGTAAAGATTCTAACGATGTATTGGTAAAGTTGGGACCACAAGGCATCAAGGATATGTACGCCGCCGCTAAGGAATGGCCCCTTGAGGGGATTATGACCATGGATGAGATATATCCAGTCGTGGACGATTGGTTTGAACACGGCTATCCTCCGGGCGTCAAATGCGGAATCAAGGGGTTTGATCATCTTCTCTCCTTTGCTCCTGGCCAGGTGACGACAGTTACCGGAATCCCCGGGCACGGAAAAGATGAATGGTTGAACTGGGTGAAAGCTATGCTGATCAAAAAGGGATTGAATATCGGCGACTGCGGGTTTGAGGAATCGCCGGCGGAAACGACCTCCAAGATAGCCGAAAAGTTAACGGGCAAAAGCTTTGGATTCAGGAAGAACAAGGATGAACGGATGACCAAAATGCAGTTCGATTGGGCCATTTCTCAGATCGATCAGTTCGTGCATTTCTACAATACAGAGGAAATTGAAACAACGCTGGACAACTTGTTGAAGATCGCCATACTTCTCGTACTGCGGTTCGGAATAGAATTCCTTTTCCTCAATCCCTGGAACTGGATTGAACAGGACCGGGAGCATACCATGTCAGAAACTGACTATGTGAGCAAGGCCTACTCACGGATCATCCGGTTTGCTCGGAAATACGGCGTGCATGTTTTCGTAGTCGCACATACGACGAAGATGCAGAAAGGAAAGAACGGTAAGCATGAGATCCCCACGCTTTACAGTATCTCCGGCGGCGCCCATTTTTATAACAAAACCAATAACGGCCTTTGCGTGTACCGGGATTTTGAAACTAATGTGACTGACATCTATGTTCAAAAGGTAAAACAGCACTGGCTCGGTCACGTCGGTTTCAGCTCCTACCGGTATGACACCCATACCCGGCAGTACATATTCGACAGCTCCAATATCAAATTACCGGAAGATTATCGCGCTCCTCCACCGGAGTTGGGAGAAGGCGCCTGGAGACCGGTGGAAGGACCACCGTTGATCGATTTCTCCAAGGCGAGGAGAAAGGATGAAGTAGAAGAACCGCAGGCACATGAAGAAGAACTTACAAAACCAATGGACGATTTACCATTTTGACGCATGAAGATCCGCTACAATATACCGATCGAGGTGAATAGGGACCAGTACCGACAGTTGATGCGCGATTTCAAAGCCATCGTGGCAGGACGCAAGGAAGAGGGAAAGTTTTTCATCAAGGTTTGGGATCCGCGGTTCCTCGGCGAGATCACAAAATACTTTGCCAGATGAAGCAGTGGAGTGAAAAATATATCCAGCAGTTGGCCAGGGAAGGAAAGATCAAAGGCTTTTCCGCCAACAAGCCGCGACCAGTCGTGACCTACGTTGAGAATGGCGTGGTCAAGCAAGGACATTTGCCGCGCGCCAGACCCGCCGGTCTGGTTTGGCTGGATATGAATCTGGAGTACTGGTGTAAGAAGCGATCGATCACGCTCGAGCAGGAATACCGGTTTGAGAAGAAACGCAGGTGGCGCTTTGACTATGCCATCCCATCTATGATGATCGCTGTGGAATACGAGGGCGGCATCTTCATGGAGAAGAGCGGGCATACATCGGCCTCAGGCGTAAACCGGGACGTAGAAAAATACACACGAGCTCAGGTACTGGGATGGACGGTGATCAGGGCAACAGCGACGAGTTACAAAACAGTCTTGAAAACTTTAAAACAATTGACCATTGAAAAAGAGTGAATTCATAGCGCGCCTGCAGGATATCCCGGGCGATCCGGAAGTAGCGATATATGATGGCCTGCGCAACCTGCATGAGGATACGGGCGAGGATGAAGGAACGTCCGCCGGCATTTATCCCGGTTTCAGAATCGAGTTCTTTGATGACGCCACCGTTCCTGAAAATGGGGAGCCATTTATCGGCCTCTGCTTCGACAATGATTTTTTTCCGGAAGAAGGCTCTGATCATTTCCATACTGTCGCCAGCGAATGGCAAAGTTGGTCGTCCCAGACATTTGAAAAAGCAACGGCCCTCTCGTCTCTTCGTAAATTATTGAAAGAAGTAGAGGAACTGAAGACCGCCATACTGGAGGGCCATCCCACACCGCAACAGTTGGACGAGTATGCAGACTGCTTTATGTGCCTGCTGCACTCCGCCGCTCAGTCGGGTTTCAATGTGGCGGACCTCACGGTTGGAATAAAAGCAAAAGTTGAAGTCAACTACGAGCGGATCTGGATCCACAATAAACTGGATAATACCTATTCACATAAAAAGTAACATCAAACATGAAAAGAACATTACTGATCACATTGATCGCCGTCTCTGCAGCAACAGCTATCGCCTTCCAAACCCTCAAACCGGCCGGGAAGCTGAAGGTGGAGTACTCGGCGGAAGAATGGCAGACGAAACTCAATATCCTGGAATACACCAAGGAGGTTTTGAAGAGCTCCAGCGTTGCGAGCAATGTAGCGCTACCACTCTGTGACACGCTTTCCAGCATACAGAGACAGTGGTTACAGCAGCTGCAGCCGCAGATCAAGACCGATTCAGCCAAAAAGAAATAACCGATGAATAAGAAAACGACTTCGATGCCCGAGCACATCTTGCCCGACGATTTCGGAAGCAGCTTCGCCGTGATCAACTGGGAATGCACCTGGTACAAGATCCCGTTCATCGTCCTCGAGGACATGGCCGAAGACTGGTTCCAGGTTGCAAAGAAGAACAGATCCTACGGGACAAAGCATTACCATGGCGATCATGCTGGCCTCCTCGCCTGGCTTGTCCAGGTTGATGAGAATAACTCCAAGCTATTAGATCGCTTCAGTCTGGAAGATCTCCATGTCTGGATGGCAAAACATCCTTACGCATCTGGCTCCGAAGAAAAGGACTTCGATCGGCTGAAAGAGTTGCTCGAGCACGAAATGCCGTTCATGCAGGCATATCAGATATGGCAGGACCGGAAGATCCTCAATTCTAGCCTGTGTGCTATAGAACCGAATGATTGATAAAAATAGAACGGACATGCAATACGACCCCAAATTAAAAAAGGCCATGGAAGAAATAAAGGCCATCATGCACGATGCCGGAATTGGCGGCGTAGTGATCCTGCACAGGCCCGGCTTTGTCGAATATCTGAATAAGATCGATCCGCCATATGCATGCATCAACATCGACAACCTCAGTACTCTGAAGATCCGGGCAAAAAAGGATATGTATGCTGGCGGCGCCGAGGAGCGCAACCAGGTGCTGGCCGATACTGCCAACTTGCTGGCTACCGTCAACCACCAACTTCGGAATTCACTCGAAGCCTGGGCAGAAATTGAGAGAATATACACTGACCACGTGGGACCTCATGATCACACATCCGGTTCAGCTACCAGCCATGAGCAGCAAAACAATTAAATCGAAAATTATGATACAGAAAGAAGAATGCTACGTAGGTGTCTGCGACAATTGCGGGGAAATGTTCAGCGATGGAGATTACACACTGTTCCCGTTAACCAGTGATGTAGCAGACCAGATGTCGAATTGCGATTGGTACACCGGCCGCACCGATCCAGACCATTTAGGGAAACACTATTGCCCGAGCGGAACGATCGACCATTGGACGCTTTATCTCGGCAAATCCCCATATGGTCGCATTACATCATTCTTAAAATTATACTATGAGTAAACAACAGCAAGCCGGAGAGAACGACGCATTAACCGCCGAGGAATTTGAAGCCCTATTCTTTAAAATATTTGAAGAAGGAATGAGGCTTGGTATAGCCTTCCCGGTGATGCCGAATAATAAAATAGTTGGGCAGTATTTTGAATCAAAGTTAAAAGCCATGTATGAAGACCTCGGCATGACTTCGCCTGACAGAACGGGCGTCGGGAAAAAACTGTACGATGACCTATACAAAGGTGAAATAGAAGAAAGTCAACGGCCAACGTACAAAGCTGAAGACTTAAATTTTCCATTGCTCACCCCCGCTCCCCAAGACACGGAGACCGGAGAGACCAGCGATCCTTTCATACAAAAGCACTTGGCGATCATCATGGAGAAGACGCGCGAATGTATGATTGAAATGCACATACAGCAGAACAGGGAATTTCTACGCCCATCCATTCAAAACTTTCTGGAGGGCGGTAATGTGAACGGACAATTTCGCATCGCGGTAATGAAAATGATGAACAAAACCGTTGCAATCTCGGCAATCCATTGTCAATGCAAACCAGACGACAAGCACGGAACTACGGGCATTGACTGCTGCAATCATTGCGGGCTGCCCGATGAGTCATGGTGGCGAAACGGCCCAATAGCACCGCCAAAAGTGGACACGGGCCGCAATTCTAAACATTTAGATGCGGGGGAAATAGAAGACATGCTGATGTTTTTTGTTGAACAAGGCTTATGCGGTCAAGGCGATGGATCTGATCATAAAGACGACGATGAGACATCGAGAAATATAGAGGCTTCAAAAAGAGTAAGCAAAGCGTTGGAGATACTTATTGAAGGAGTTCCCGTTCGGGACACGAAGACGATAGAAGCGAAGGCGAAAAAGTGGAAGCCAGGAATAAGAGAACACACGCTAATGTTCTTGGCCTACATTAATGACAACTATTCGAAGATTACTTCCAACGGTTACCGTGCCAAGTGCGACGCAAATGATAGAATGGCAAGAATGTACACCGATTCCGAACTGTATGCCGACTATTCACAAACAGAGGAAGCCATTGAAAGCCTCGCCGGTCACAGTGAAGCGGAGAAAGAAGCGGTGACGCTTGAGGTATTCAATTACGAACATAAGCTAAGAAAATATTGGGAGGATAAAGCCAGAGAACTGCAATATACTATTAATCATCCCGAATCCGTCCAATCCAGTAGCGCCCCACAAGCCGTGGAAGCTAAGGCGAAAAAATTCGCCGATTCGTTGGGATGGAATGATGAAGGGACGGCTGAAAATGTCGATGTACGTAGGGCCTACCTCGCCGGTCACACCGAAGGGGAGAAAGGGGCGGTAGCGTTCGCAGAGAAGGTTGTCTTATGGTTAGGAAATACGACGAAAGTTCTAAATGAATGGATGAGATACAAATTGACCGCGCCACAGGTTATCGCCCGATTTCAGGAGCATCTTAAACAATAATCAACCCATGATCACAGCAGAAGGATATTCCAAGGACCCAAACCTGGTGCCCGAAGCTGTAGTGGTAACCTTCGGTCGCGAAATGATGGACGAGCAGGGCGGACCCCTTCAGTTTCTTCGTTTCTTCGAATCCTGGATGGATGGCGGGGAAGGAAACTACTGGCTTCATAAGTGCAAGAACAGGCCACAGGCAGACATCATTCATGTATATGTGATCGTCATGAACCGGCTTTACTGTAGGTGTTATTTTGGTGGGTATGAGAAAGGGAAGATGGTAGGATCCACCGCGGACGGCCGCAATAAGGAATTCGACTGGCCACGGTTGATCCTCTCCGGGCCCATTGAAAAGCCACGCTTCAAAAGGACGCTGAAAGGGTTTCAAGGATTCCGGTATGCGACGTCGCTGTTTTAATAGGATTGAAGCCTCCCACTTTCTCCCACCGGCGAGAGTGAAATGATACATTATGTCATAAATGAGCTACATTTGATGTGACACTATATGTCATTTACGTATGGACGTGACACAAGAGAAGCCCCTCCTCCACTCCCGGGTCATCAAAACAGCACCAGCCAATTGGCGGAATTTCCATTTTATTCAACAAGAAGACTTCAAGGAATTGGCACCGGATGCGCATGCAAAGCTCAAAGCATCGATCCTCGGTAATCAGTTCACCCAGCCATTCTATGTGTGGGAAATCAACGAAAACCCCAACCCCGCGAAATACAAAAGCAAAGAACGGGTGAAGGTGCAGTATTGTCTCGATGGGAAGCATCGGATCAAGATACTCGAGGAATTGATCCAAGAGGGATATGACGTACCTGAAAAATTGTCGGCCACATTCATCAAATGCAGGAATAAGAAGGAGGCCGCAAGGCTTGTGCTGATCTATTCCTCGATGTATGCCAAGATCACCCAGACCGGTCTTCATGACTTCCTGGAGAGCTATGAATTAGCCTTTAATGATCTGATTAATGAGATGGATCTTCCTGGCTTCTCGACGGTCCGGTTTGAGCAGTCGTATGACATTCACAAGATCATCGATGAGGAGGAGTACCTCGTTGAGGTCCCGGAAGTGGCCAGTGTAATCGTTCGGCCTGGCGATCTATTTCAGTTGGGTGATCACCGGTTGATCTGTGGCGACTTCCAGGATCCGCATATTCAAAACTCTTTGATGGGCAAAGAGAAGTGCCGGATAATTATCACTGACCCACCGTACAACCTTCCAGCGAGTCTATACAGCCATCGGGTGGAGCACGAGAATTTCGCCATGGCAGCCGGCGAGATGAGCGATCTTGAGTTTGTCGCCTTCCTGGAGTCGATCATGCGTACCTCGGTATTGCATAGCATGCCTGGTGCGATCCATTACATATTCATGGACTGGCGCCATCACTGGCACATGGGAGAGGCTGGTCGCCGGGTGTACGGTAGCCCTATTCCGAAGCAACTATGCGTGTGGGTAAAGGATCGAATGGCCAACGGGTCCTTTTATCGATCCAAGCAGGAGCTTTGTTTTGTCTTTACCAACGCCGGTGATAAACATCTTTGGAATGAGGACCTCCTGGATCAGGGCGGCTTCTACAAAGACAATGATGAGCTCGTTTTCATCTTCAAGAATGGCGAGGGTGCAAAACATCTGTCTCACTTAGAACTGATCGACCGGATCCGGACAAACGTCTGGAATTATCCATCTGCCACGAGCGGAGGTAATCCCGATCGCCAGGAGCTGAACAATCATCCGACTCCGAAAACAGTCCGAATGATCGCCGACGCGATTCTAGACACATCGAATCCGGCAGATCTGGTTGGCGACTGGTTTGTGGGTAGCGGAACAACGATCATTGCTGCCGACAAAACCGGCCGCAGGTGCTATGCTTCGGAGCTGGAACCGCAGTATGTCCAGTCCACTATTCTGCGCTACATCAAGTATTGCATGAAGAATGACATCCCGTGTAAGATTACCCATCACACCGGGAATCTGTCGCTTTCCGACTTCAACCCGTGTTAATAACGTTGTATTTATAAATCTGAACTATTATATTGATGGCTACAATTCAAGCCATCATGGAAAAAACCACCGAAGTGAAAAAGATCATTCAGTATCTCGACGGGAAGACGGCCAGCCTGCGCAGCAAGATCGAGGCTTACAACTCTCCCATCATGCAAGCTATCATCAAGGATAATATCCACCTGCAGTATGACTATACTCGCCTTCAGTCACAATTGGAGGCCTATGAGGATATCTTGCTGGCCATCACACAATTTACGAGTGGGGAGGAAACGCCGAAAGTTCCCAAAGTAAAAGCGGCAGTCCCCCAAAAAAATAATGTGAAACCGAACAACGATGAGAAAGCCGAAAAGCGGTGACCTGGAGAAGGAGAAGCGCCTGCGAATGGTCCAGGAGTGGATACTGCAGGATCACATCACCACGGATATCATATCCCAATGCATCAACAGCTGGGATATCAGCGAGCGCCAGGCCATGCGTTACCTGGCCAGTGCGAAAATAGCCTTCGCCAAGATCACCGAAAAGAAGCTCGAGCACCGGTTAAACTATCATATCCAGCGCCGGAATAAGCTCCTCCGGGACCTCGATCCGAAGTACCGTAAATCGCCTCCAGGTATCAAGGTCCAACTGGACGTTCTTGAGGACATCGCCAAGCTGGAGCAGCTGTATAAGCTCAAGATCGAAGTTGGCGGACCTAAAGGTGCAGCAGCGATCCAGACGGACAGTACACACAAGGTCATCTTTGAAAACTATGCAGCGAAGTAATGCTGACCAACGCCTCCTTTCATTTCAACCATAAATACCAGCAGGTCTTCACCACAAAGGCGCGCTATATCCTCCTTTGGGGTGGCCGGGCGAGAGGCGGCTCCCACTTTGGCACCGATTACTTCCTTTATAAGATGACGCAGCCGGAGTACTTCCGCGGCGCCCTGATGCGCAGTATCTACGGTGATATCAAGGGCTCTCTGTGGCAGGACTGGAAGGATCGACTGGAGAGTTCCAGCTTCGACGATTCTGAGTTCGACATCAATGAGCGCATGACGGCCACATACAAGAAGACCGGCAATGGCTTCCTCGCAAAGGGTTTCAAGAAGTCTTCGAGTAAACAGTCCGCGAAGTTGAAGTCGCTTGCGGGGATGACTCACATCCTGATTGAGGAAACGGAGGAAACCGAAGAAGATGATTTCGATAAGTTGGATGATAGTGTCCGGACAAACAAGATCGAGGATATTCAAATTATGATGCTCTTCAATCAACCTGGCAAGAATCACTGGCTGATGAAAAGATTTTTTAATTTGATACCCTGGGACCCCAAGGAACATGGTGATTACAATCCTGATGCTGAGGGCTATTACATTGCCGTTCCGAAAGATAATCCTGATGTTTTGATTATCCATACCACCTACCTGGACAATATCAAGAACCTGAATCCTAAGACGATCTCCAAGTACATCAATTACGGAAATCCAGACTCCCCGTTTTACAACCCGGAGAAGTATTATACTGATGTGCTGGGATTGGTAGCGGAGGGTGTGCGTGGTAGGATTTATAAGAAATTCAGACCGATAAGTCTGGAGTTCTTCAAGGCTCTTCCATATGAATCTTTCTACGGACTTGACTTTGGTTATTCGGATGACCCGGTAGCATTAGTCGAATTGAAAAATCACAACAATAGGAATTTTTGGAGGGAGAGGATCTATGAGTCAGGGTTGACCAATCCGGCACTTTCGGAAAAGATGACGGCCCAGGGCATCAGTAAGAAGTCAATCATCTATGCGGATAATGCTGAGCCAAAGAGTATACAGGAGCTGAGGGACCTAGGATGGAATGTCAAAGAAGCTGACAAAGGAACCGATTCGGTGAACTTTGGCATTAAACAGCTCATCAGCATGGACAATTATTATACCGATGAATCCAAGAATATTGAAATGGAGCTGCAGGAGTATAAATGGCACCTGGACGCCAACAAGGAACCAACTGACACACCAGTGGACAAAAAGAATCACGCGATGGATGGCGGTAGGTATGGGATCACCACACACAAACAGCTGAAGCGGCGCAAGAAGTTCGTGACCTCTAATGGTGAAGTAGCCAGCGATGTACCGGCCAGGATCAACCCGCTGGATTGGGCATAGAATATTTTTTGACTTAGTTTGTAAAAATACTGACGCCTTTCGCCAAACTAAGTCGATTTTTAGACTGTAGATCAGAAATCAATATTTTAGCAGCTTGTTGGACTGTCGGCGAGTTCTCACCATTATCTCACATACTGGTGAACAAATTTCGATCACTAATGATTGCTGTAGTAACAGAGCGAATTTCATAAGTGATTGACTATAATCAATATTGAATAAAAATGATCAATTTCATTTATAATGAGGTAGAATGCAGCAGTTTGAAAAAGTAAATGCACAGGTTCATACGGAAATATATATATCCACACACTGTGAAGAAGTGACACCGGGAACTTCTTCTTTTTCCAATTACATTCGTCGTATGCCAAAAGAAAAAGAGACCTGGCAGGGTCTCTTAAATTCGATTCTTTGTTGGCTTAATAGGCGCAGTCGGAGAAGTCGCACCTTGATTTACTCCTTCTGAATCTGGCCCTCGCAATACCTAAAAACTGGATATCCAATTCAGGAATATGGAAGCGGGGGTTTTCTTTTTCAAACAGTTTGTCGCTATTTGATTTCGGTTTAAAAATAACACATCGTACGTTACGGCGGTGCACGGCAGCCGCATATTTATTCAGACCGTGTTGATAACGTACGACAAAGCCGTACGGCAATAAAAAGTCCCACGATTGCCGTGGGACTTTTTCCTTTGATTTTTAGCCAATTCTACCGGTTTGCTGGTTTTACGCACCATGTATGTCCCGCGATCGAAATAAATGGTGTTTGACTCTTTTAGTGGGGCCGGGGGTTTTTGCCTGGATTTCAGGCTTTACTCCAATCGACAACGAATAGACTGATTCGAGGTGTTTATGGAATACCGCCGGTACCTCGAGTACCGAAGCGTCATTCACAAAAACGCCCAGTTCCATGGATGCATTGCATTCCGCCTTTTTGAGGACGGCGCCAGCATCTTTGTCTTTCGTTACTCTGTCAGGAGTACCGTGAGCACCCACCACAACAAGAGAAAATGCCAGGAGCAGAATTACCGCAATGGATTTACGCATGACGTGATGATTTTGGGTGAAAAAATATTACTTGAAATTAAAAGTACGTGAAAGGATACATTATGTCTCTTTAAATGACATAGATTTGAAATGAAATTTATGTCTATGAGTCAAATCCAAAAAGCTACCGAGATCATCGAGAAGGCAAAAAAAGAGGTAAACGCCGTGCTAAAAGATTCCCAGTTCTTTCATGCGCAGCTCGAAATCAACGCCCTCTTCGATAAAATATTGGTTCGATTCCAGCACATGGGTGGCCTTCTTAAAGGCGACGACACAGGAATACACTCCTTCCCACCCATTACATCGTTCATGGGTGAATTGCTGACGCCGGTAAAGATGATCGAAAGCAAGGACCTCAATCCCACACAACATGCAAAGGCCGTGTACCTGCAAAAGGTAGAACGTTTGTATACCGAGCTTCCTACTATCTCTCCAGAAGGGCTGCTCAACAGCTATACGCTGCCTGAAGATATTCTGGTTCTGCGTGGTGTTGCCAAGCGAGCCGGGGTCGATGAATTCGAGACCGCGGAGTTAACGACCGCGTTCGTCGAGGACATTATCACGGCTATTCAGCGAAAAGCCAAAGACGAGAAAGCTCAGAAAAAAATAGATGATGAGCTGTCCAAACAGGATCCACGAAAAACCAAGGGCGTCAAGGAATGAGGATCCTCATCAACGATAAGGAAGTTGTATTCCCATCCTCGCTGTCAGAGATTACCCTGGGGCAGCGTATCGCATTCCAGCAGCAGCATGGTAATGATCTGGACAAGATGGCCAAATCCATCATGGAGATGAAAGAAGGGCCGTTGCAGGACCTTGAGGTGATGGAGTTCAACTTTGAAAAGATGTTTCGCACATTCGCCTTCTTTGCCGGCACCACCGTAGAGGCAATCAAGGAAAGCAAGTTCATCGATGATGTAGCAAGCATTTACTACTCCTGCCTGGCAGTCCTCTTCGATGAGGAGGCAGCGCTTGATTATCAAACAGAGTTTATCTGGGAAGGCGAGACCTGGGTACTAGGCTCTGCCGAGCTCAATCAGGCCAGTAAAAAGAAGTTCGCGGAATTTGTCGATGCCAAGCAGATCGTCAAGGACCTGGTACACCTCGGCCAGAGTAAATGGGAATACATGCTTCCACTCTGTGCCATCTATCTGCGTCGCAAGGACGAGCCTTATTCTGAGGACTTGGTGTATGAAGGATCGGACCGCCAGGAGCTGATGAAATCCCTACCCATGAATATCGCCATGCAGGTAGGTTTTTTTTTGACCGCTTCAATGAATATATCAATGAACATTTTGAAGTTTTCTGGAAGTCCAGAGCCAAAGGCAGCGGTAAGCATGTAAAGGACCATTTCGACCGGTATGGATGGATCAACTTTCTAAAAACCATTGCCGCAACAAAGGTCTTCGATATCGCGGCAAGTGGAATGAACAGCATCGAATGCGCGAGGGATGCCAAGTTGTTTGATGTCCTGATATATGCTTCCGAGGATAAGAGCCTGAGTGAAGCCCAGGCTCTGGATTACGAGGTGGAGCAGAGAAAGTATAAATAGTAAACCGATGGATATACACTTTTGGATCGGGCCGGAGAAGAAGCCATACATCGATATCCACCTGACGGTGGCGGGCATTGTCGGTATCATCGTCATCTGGATACTGCTCAGTTTTGCGGAAGGAAAGTATAAGGAGTATAAGCGGGAACGAGCTGAGAGGAAAGGAAAAATCTTTAGGTATGAAAAGCCATTTCCAAGAATGAGGAATCCCGTTGAGCAATCCGGAAGACGACACTCATGAGCGTACCATCCTTCAATACGATCATCCAATATTTCGTCAGCTTCTGGAAGCGGTTTGACGCCGGCGAGCTCGGCACCTTCCCGGATCCGGCAGACCCTGTTGATCTGGGCAACCCATTGACCCAGGATGAGATTGACTTCGTGAAGCGATTGAAGAAGGAGATGGAGGAACGCTTCACTGGCGGAGACACTTAAAACACGGATTATATATGCAACAAATGAATCAACAAATCGCGCTCGCTAAAATCGCGCAAGAGAAAAACAGGATCATGGCCGATCGGCTCGGGAGAGAGTTGGATGAGCGATTTTTCCCTAACGATAAACTAACCGATCTGTGGAGGGATAGTGTGGCCCTGGCCATTGCTAAGTCCGCCCCCATTTCCCACAGACTTTCCCTGTTGGAATACGCAAAGGTTGTTGCCAGTGATCCGCAAGAGAACCAGAGTATCACCCTATTTCAATTCGCGGTGCTCACCAATGCCCTGGAAACGGTATCGCGCAATGATCTTGGCCTGACTGGATCGGAGTACGGAGATTTTATTGGACACGTCGCAGAGCTGCAGCATATCTATGAAAAGGCTCTCCAGTCTATCAAGGATGATATCATGGTTAAGGTGGAAGAGGAATTCAAGGCAAAGGATACAGCAAACGGGAGCGCGATGATGCAAGCGGTAAAAGACGAGGAATGATCAGCTATCCTTACATACAGGAGTTATTCACCAACGTACTGTCGAAGTCCAAAGCAATTGGCGGCCGCTTCTTTGTTTCTGCCAAGCAGGGTCGGGAAATCAATAACGATGACCTCGAGCAGGCGATCACTGATGAGTTCGCTGGAAAGACTGGCGCCAAGTACCCGCTCGCATTTATGATGCCGCCCAGAAGCTTCGGCAGCTTCACAGATCCCGCCGGCGAGTGGGAACGGTTCCAACTTATCCTTTTCTTTCTGAAGACGACCTATGTCAGCGGATCTGGACAGACGCAGTCTCCGAATCCTGCGACGAGAACATCGACGCACACAGTGGTACAGGACTGGCACGATATGAAGCGCTGCGCCGTGAATTTCGTTGGTGTATTAAACCAACTGCAGCGATCCCGTGGCACGATCAACACCACGTTCCGTTTGAACCAGGAATACGAGCGCACGATACAACCGGTGTCATTTATAGGGGTAGATCGGCTATCTGGCGTGCGCCTGGATCTTGTTGTCAATTTGTTCAACGGGTGTGTCCTCGAGGATTACACCCCGCAAGATATTACGGCCATTACATTACCGGCAGGGGATAGTCATCCAGAACACCAGATGTAGTGGTCAATCCAATCATGGGGCCTGCAAGTAACAATTCCTGGCGGCCTCCAGGAAAGACGGCATCGCATCTTAATGTAACGGATCCCATAAAAGTTGAGCGTGTAGATGGTTTGTTACATATAGCTAAACCGGGGGCAGGCGGCAACGTCATTACCGGAATGCATGCGCAAGGGCTGGCAGCTTGGAAAGACAGCAAATTTAAAAATTAGCAATATGAAAATTAAAGCGTCCCTCCCCCGGATTGAAATCAAAAGGTCAGAGAACGGCGAATGGTACTGGAGATACCTGGCTAAGAACGGCAAGCAGATATCCAGAAGTTCAGAGACCAATAAGCGCATCGCCACTGTTCAACGGTCAGTACAGATAATGAAAGGCTCAGGCGACGCTTCAATCATCACCATTAAATAACCTGTTATGTACGACGATAACTATGCACGCGGCCTCCAAGTGAAATTCACCGAGGAAGATTTTTCTGAAGCCCGTAGTTCGGATGACATTATACGGGACCGTATTGGCCCTGAGAAGTTGGCTAAGATGATTGAATACACAAAAGTCCTCCGCAAGAAACATCCAACAATGAAAGAGGACCGTGTAAAAAGAAAGGTAGCTGAATATTTTAAAGTGAAACTGACATGAGTGTAAAAGTAATTGCCAGGCTTATTCCTCCGGAGTACCGGCGCGAGATCTTGGTGACGAATATGATCACCACCGCTGTGGCCACCTCCACGGATGCGAACATGCACTATCTCTGTACCATCTGGAGCAACTACGTGGAGCCCGGATGGACCCCCGATTGCAACCTTTGTTGCTCCAGGGTCCTGACCAATTATAAAAACATGATCGATGAGCTGATCCAGTTGGAAAAGGAAAGCCAGCTCCTTAATGAAGCATGACAACAATCACTGACATATACCAAGGAGCTATTCCTTTTATCAACAGCCTGCTTCGAAAGGAGCTCATCGCGCAAGGGCACCATCTTACCGGTGCACTGGAGGAGTCTTTTGACGCGGAGATCTCGTCGACACGCAAGCAGGACCTCATGGAAGGGATGGCAGCGCATTATGCGGAGTGGGTGAACAATGGATTTCCGGCAGCGAGTGCGAGCATGAAGCAGTTTCCTTTTGTCTATGCGTACTTCCTGAAACGCGGACTATCGGAGCCTGATGCCAAAGGAGCAGCCTTCGGAACGATACGAAAGTGGATGAAAGAGGGTATGCCTACACAGGCCAGTAAGGCATATTCCAGTACAGGGAGCAGAACCAATATGATTGAGAATGCCTTTGCTGGTGCCGAATCCAAAATCGATGATTATCTCACCGACGGCTTTGATTTCGTGGTAGAGGAACGTTTTCAACTCGAAAAATCCGAAACGATATGAAATTCTGGGTAACTGAAATCCGGGCGCAGGACCCGGAAACCGAAAGAATGACAACCTGGATGGGACCAAATGTTCCGGGTAGTGACATCCATGATGCAGAGGCCTTTTGTCAACGTAATGGCCTTGGATATTGTAAGGTCGTTGCTGAGTTGGACGCGAGTTACCCCTGTAAGGCAAATTCGACGTTCTCGGATTTCACGCATGCAACGGAATACGAAAAGCCAAACCTTAATTAATGCCAATAGGAACCTTCCTCTCCCAACCTTTCACAGACGGCATATACGCGGCCTATCGCCCCGTCATACTACAAGTGAGTGCCACCCGGACTGATGGCGCCACGACTCCCCCTGTTGTCTACTGTGACATCTACTTCAACGATGTGTACTATAAGACACTTTCCAAAACACAATATGCAGCGATCAACGGTCCCTATTCGGAATGGCAGTTCGATATCCAGGATGCAGCGCAGGAATTCCTGAAATACTTTTTAGCCGATAACGGTGATGTGGATGTGGTAGAGGCCTTTCCTTTGGTTGTGAAGGCACAGTGCCGGGTCAGGAGCAGCGGATATGATGCCAACGGGTTTATCACTTCCGAGAATACGACGCCGGTGCAGGGCACCGGAAGCACTCCTCCGGTCTCGGGTACCGGATACGGTTCCAATTTCTTTTACATCCTCAATGCGACACTCCAAAATGAGGACAACCAGGACCTGGCTACGCATCTCAATGCTTTCAAGAAAAGAACCTGGTCGGCATTGGCGTGGCCACTCACTCATCGTCCGGACCCCTACAAGGTATGCGTAGAAGATAGTGACATATTCCCCATCCTCTATTCCGGCGCGTCGCCATTGAGTTCTCTCGTCCTTAATTATAAATACCAGGGTCAGGTTGGTTTCAGTCAGGCAGAAGTTGAACTGAACACAGTATGCCAACCGGTGCAGATCGTTGGATCATATGCCATGCCTGATGGCGCCAAGGATGTTGCTTATAACTATTTCATTCCGCTGACAGGTACTGCCCCTTTCACCCTGGAAGAGATCGTAAAGCCTGGCTGGATGACGATCGCGATCGTGGATGACAAGGTCGTGTTTGGCGGCACGCCGATGGAGGCCGATGTGATGATCGATATCGTGATCTCATTTAAGGTTCGGAACTGTACGATCAACCTGGTTACCTACAGTGATAACATCATCGTATATGACGACGTCACTTGTGTACCTGTTTCAATATCTGGCGCCCCGGTTCTGCCCAATGCAACAATTGGCGACGCTTACTCCTTTTCTATACCGCTCAGTGGTAACTCTCCTTTCGCTCTAACGGATGTGGTCAAACCAGCGTGGATGACGATCACTATTCTCGGAGCAGAGATCTTATTCTACGGAACACCGGAGGAAGGACAAGGTGGTGAAGACATTCCTGTTTCCTTCACCGTCAATAACTGCACGGGCAATACCGTCGACTATGATCATCCAATTGATGTCCTGGAACCGGAAGGTGGTGGCTTGGTGGAAGTGATAATGACACCAGGCAACTTTCGGCGCGTAATCATTAGCATTTCGGAGGTGCTGGCCTGTACCATCACGATTCGGTTCGATTATGATTGGGAGAATTTTATCACCAGCGAATTTGGCACCCGCGTAAATGAAACCAAGATGATGATCATGGGATCGCAGCATGCCAATACTATCGTGAGTGGACCGGCCGAGAACATCACCGCTGTTCGGATCACGGCCGTCATTCCCCCGTTCTGCGGTGGACAAACTTTTCACTTTGATTAATTGAACTATGGCAAAGGCATACTATATACCCAACGGCCCGAAGAATCTCCAGGATCTGTTCCCGGATATCGACTTCAATGACTTG
>Ga0193753_10000204_pt1 | contig 57460 bp, 50 predicted proteins | sample H1c2metaG_FD_144925 | JGI IMG/M metagenome (GOLD analysis project Ga0193753, IMG submission 144925) | Soil microbial communities from a riparian zone of the East river system, Colorado, United States - H1c2 | ecosystem: Environmental > Terrestrial > Soil > Riparian zone | place: USA: East...
AGGCCGGTGAACATGGCTATAGGTTAGAACATTTTTCGCGAGCGATAGGGTTCAGCTCACGGATGAGGCCAAGGATCATGAAGGTAGCCGATGACAAAGGCGTCGGTGCCCAGGGTGGTGCGGGTGATGCGATGGAGCGTCTGCTCGAAGAGATAGGGTGAGGGAATGCCTTGCGCGAAGGGGATGGCCTGATCGCCCAGTTCGGTTTCGGCGTAGATGAGGACGGCCTTGTCGACGAGGTTTTGGCGGAGGAAGGAGCCGTTGAGATGCGAGCCGCATTCGAGCAGGAGGCTGAGAATTTCGCGTTTGGCAAGGGTGGCGAGGATGGCGGGAAGGCTGAGGCGGCCGGCGTGGTCGGGTATGAATTGGACCTGGGCGCCGCGTGCCTCGAGGGCGGCGATCTTTTCTTCAGATGCGGTGTTTCCGCAGAGGATGAGCAGATCGTCCTGGGCGGAGAGGATGAGTTGTGAGGTTAGCGGAGTGCGGAGGTGGGTATCGAGGATGACACGAAGCAAGGGACGCCGGCGCGATTGGGCGGCATCGCTTCGGTCGGTCAGGAGAGGGTTGTCGGCGAGGACGGTGCCGATGCCGGTAAGAACGGCGTCTGAGGCATGGCGGAGAAGGTGGACTTCGGCGCGTGCAGCGGGGCCGGTGAGCCAGTGTGGCTGGTTAGGAAAGCGGTGGGCAGGCGGAGGTGCCAGTTTGCCGTCGACCGATAACGCTGCCTTGAGTGTAACGAACGGTGTGCTGGTGTGGATGAAGTGGGCGAAGGCTTCGTTGAGGTCGCGGGCTTGCTGTTGCAGGATGCCGGCGGTGACTTCTATGCCTGCGGATTGGAGCTTGGCGATGCCTTGTCCGCCTACAAGCGGGTTGGGATCAACGGTGGCGACGACACAGCGGGCTATGCCTGCTGAGATGAGTGCGTCGGCGCACGGGCCGGTACGGCCGTGATGATTGCAAGGTTCAAGGGTGACATAGGCGGTGGCGCCTTTGGTGGAGAGACCGCGTTCGGCCGCTTGTTTCAGCGCGATGATCTCGGCGTGGTCACGGTGGTTGTAGATGTGTGCGCCTTCGGCGAAGATTTTGTCGTCGCGGACCAGGACACAGCCGACGTGAGGATTTGGCGAGGCAAGGGCTACGGTGTCGGCTGCAAGCCTGAGAGCACGCTGCATGAAGACTTCGTCTTGAAGGTGCGACGGCATCATTTTGAGGATAGCTGGTTTTTGGTTCCGCTTTCTGGTCAGGAATGAAAAGGGAAAAGCCCCGGAAGATGTCCGGGGCTTGGATTAAGTTTTTGTGAGGGTTATTGGACGCGTACTTCTGTCGTCAGCTTGATGTCCTTTGATGAGCTTCCAATCATCAAGCTAAGCGGTTCAGCTTCGACTTTGAGACGTGCTTGTTTATCATCCCAGTAGGCTAAGGTTGAAGCCTTCAGTGGAATCTGCACGGTCTTGGTCTCATGAGGCGCGAGTGTGACACGCTGGAAGCCTTTGAGCTCCTTGGCGGGGCGTTCTACTTTCGACTTCGGATGCTTCACGTAGAGTTGAACCACTTCGTCGCCCGTCTGGCTGCCGGTGTTCGTGATGTCTACGCTCACAGTGATCGTTCCATCACCCGCCAACTCTTTTGAACTCGTCTTGAGGTTGGCGTAGCTGAAGGTCGTGTAGCTGAGACCGTAGCCGAAAGGATAGAGCGGCTCCCCCTTGAAGTACATGTAGGTACGCCCGCTGCGGATGTCGTAATCCATCATTGGGGGTAACTGATCGATCGATTTGGGCCAGGTCGTTGTCAGGCGGCCGCCGGGGTCGTAGTCGCCGAACAGAACCTTAGCGAGAGCGGTGCCTTCGTCCTGCGAAGAGTGGGCCATTTGTAGAATTGCGGGGATATTGGCCTGCGACCAGTTGATCGCGAACGGAAAGCTTGAGATCAACAGCACCACGGTCTTGGGATTGACCGCGTACACCTGCTTTACGAGTTGTTCTTGCGCAAGCGTAATGCTCTCGCGGTCGCGTCCCTCGCGGCCATCGCTGGGCGTCGTGCAAGGTAGGGTGCCGCCGCCATCGTAGGGAGTGTTGTGCCAGTCGTGCGCCATATCCGGGCCGCACGTTGGATCGTTGCCTACAACAACTACCGCCACGTCGGAGGATTGAGCTGCTTTGATTGCGGCGTTGCCTATTTCATTGGCTGCATAGTTGACCGTAATGCCTGGGCCGACTTCATTCTTGATTCCCTGCAGCGGTGTGATTGCGTGTGGAGGAGTGCCGCCGTACCAGTCCCAATGTATTGAATCGGCGAGTGGGCCGATGACTGCGATGGATTTGATCGAATCTTTCTTCAGCGGCAGAAAGGAATTTGCATTCTTCAACAGCACCACGGATTCGAGTGCCATTTTTTCCGAGATGGACTTGTTTTTTTCGGTTGTCCAGGGCTCAGGTGAGTCTTTTACCTGAGAGTAGGAAACCATCTCCGGAGGGTCGAGCAGACCCAGGCGAAGCGTGACTCTAAACTTAGGACGCAGCAGATCGTCGATCTCGCGTTCGGTCACAGAGCCATCTTTTATGGCCGCCTTGGTCTCGTCTTTGTAAGTGTCGAGGAATTGATTGATGCCAGCCTTCAGGCAGGCGACCACGGCCTCCTGTTGGTTCGCAAACCGCTTGTGCGAGGTAACGAGGAGTTTTACCGCGCCGCCGTCGCTTGAGAGCACATCGACGCCCCACTGTTTCTGGACAATGCTTTTGAGGATGGGATTGATGGCCATCGGTATGCCGTTCCAGGAGTTGTAGGATGCCATGACGCCCTTGGCTCCGCCATCGAGGAAGCCCATGCGGAAGGGAACCGAATAGTACTCCCAGAACAGCCGCTGATCGAAGTTAGAAGACGAGCTGGTGCGGAAGTTCTCATTGCTGTTGGCGAGGAAATGCTTCAATAGCGCGGCTGCCTGCCAGTACTTTGGATCGTCACCCTGCAGCCCTTTGGTAAAAGCTGTAACCATGGTTCCGTTGAAGAAGGCATCTTCGCCGTAGACTTCTTCGCTGCGGCCCCAGCGTGGATCGCGTGCGAGGTCTGCCTGAGGACCCCAGAGCATTAGTATCTGGCGATCGTACTTTGGTGTCTGCGTGATGAAGCGCGCTTCGTTGCCTTCTACGCCTGCAGCCTGTCGCACAAGGTCGGGATCCCACGATGCACCCATGCCAGGAGGCTGAGGAAACTGTGTTGTGGTGATTGCGGGTCGTTCGAGCTTTCCTCCGCCGCGCTGTACGACACCATGAATTCCTTCCGAGCTGCCGAAGTTTGGCACGCCGAGGCGAGACACTCCGGTCTGAGTTCCAAGACAATTGATCTTTTCATCGAGCGTCATCTGGGAAAGAAGGTTGTCGATTCTCTTTTCTGCGGGCAGCGAAGGATCTTTAAACGGGTACGAGCCCTGTTGCGCGAGCGCCGGAATGAACCCTAATACAAGAAGGCTAAAAATAGAAAGTCTCTGGTTCCTTGTGAACGGCAGTTGGATCAACGGTTCCTCCGACGGTGTGCGCGCGATATTTTGCATGCAAAAACCTGTTTTGCGAGCGCAACCAAGACTATCACGCTAAAGTAACGCGAGTCAGCGCACTAAATGCTTTAAATACTGGCTTTCGGAAAAGCAGTGTCGAGGGTTAATCGAGTAGAGAGTCGATGAAAGATGTGCTGTCAAAGGGGATGATGTCTTCGATTTTTTCTCCGACGCCGGCATAGATGACAGGAAGTTTCAGCTCGGTTGCGATGGCGAGAACGATGCCTCCCTTTGCGGTTCCGTCGAGTTTGGTCAGTACGATGCCTGTGACGCGAGCGGCTTCGGTGAAGAGGCGCGCCTGTTGCAGACCGTTCTGCCCGGTGGTCGCGTCCATGACGAGGAGGGTCTGATGCGGCGCGCCGGGAACGAGCTTTTCGGCGGTGCGTCGCATCTTGTCGAGCTCCTTCATGAGATCGGTTTTGGTGTGAAGACGTCCCGCAGTGTCGGCAATGAGGATGTCGATATCGCGTGCCTTAACCGCTGTGCATGCGTCGTAGAGAGCTGCTGATGGATCTCCGCCCTGTTTGGTTTTAATAAGAGGGACATCGGAACGCTGAGCCCAGACCTCGAGCTGTTCGATGGCTGCGGCGCGGAAGGTATCGGCGGCGCATAACAGGACGCTGCGACCCTGGTTGCGGTAGAAGGCAGCCAGCTTACCAGTGGTGGTGGTCTTACCGGTGCCATTGACGCCGACCATCATGATGACCTCAGGCGGCATTGCAGGATGCTGGATTGGACGAGCTACGCCATCGAGGATCTGCTTAAGTTCCTGTTTGAGGAGTTGCTGAAGTTCTGCTCCGCTGCTAATGCCTGTACGAAGAGCGCGTTGGCGCAGATTCTCCATGATGATCGCAGTGGTCGCGGAGCCGATATCGGCTGCAAGCAGCATGGGTTCGAGGCTGGTGAGGGACACTTCGTCAACTTCACGGGTTAGCGCGATGACGGAGCTGATCGATTCGGAGAAGGACTCGCGGGTGCGGGTGACCGCTTCCTTCATGCGATCGAAGAAGCCGCGCCTCTGCTCCTGGGGTTCGGGAGCGGAGGGTGTGTCGGGTTGTTGCTCGGATTTGTCGCGTTTGCCGAAGAGGGAGAAAGCCATGCTTTATCTAGTTTAGCGGATGGGTAAGACTGGCCGCTGTGACGGTCTCTGCTAAGCTGGCCAAACGGCGGATTGTGGAGTGTAGCTCGATGTCGGAACAGCTTTCGGCTGCACCGGTACCCATACCGCACGACGCACGATCAAGAGCAGATAGATAAGAAGAATGGCGATCAAAACGAGACCGCCAACAAAGAGATGCGGTCTGAATCCAAGCACGGTTTTGTGGCGTGGAAGGTCTGGTGGCGGAATATGGCCGCGTTCGGAGTTGCGTTCGTGCATGGCTTAGCCGCCTTGATGAAGTTACGCTGCAATAGCGATTTTCGGTTGTGGCCACAACGGTAATGGCATGGTCTGTGACGTTGGATGCGGTTCCCTGGGATTGGGAACGGCCTTATTCTGCCTGGCTTTAATGAACACGATTGCTCCGATCAAAATGACGATGATGGCGATGGCGAACATGATGACTACGGGCAGAAATGAAGAATCACCTTTGCGTTCTTCCGGGGTTGGATCGTTGTTGGAAGGAAGCGGCTCACTCATATTCCGTTGGATGCTATTTCGCAAGCTCGTGTTCTGATGTATCGAATTTATTCGTCGCGGCCCGGTCGGCCCATGAGGTCGCGGATAGCATCCTTGGGACTCTTGTTGTGGTGCAGGATGGCGTCCATCTGCTCTGCGATAGGCATCTCGACACCGTAGCGGGCGGCGAGGCCAAGAGCGGCGGCGGTGCTCCGAACACCTTCAGCGACTTTGCCATTGAGACCGGCGAGAATATCGGGAAGCTGGCGACCTTTGCCCAGCTCGATGCCGACGGAACGATTGCGTGAGAGGGCTCCAGTGCAGGTGAGCACGAGGTCGCCGATGCCGGAAAGACCAGCGAGAGTCTGGGGGCGCCCGCCACAGGCTACGGCGAGACGGGTGATCTCAGCGATGCCACGAGTGATGAGAGCTGCGGAGGAGTTGTGGCCGAGATTCAGGCCATGGACTACGCCCGCCGCCAGCGCGATCACATTCTTAAGTGCGCCGCCGAGTTCGACACCGGTAACGTCGTCGTTGGTATAGAGACGGAGAGAGGCGGAAGAAAAATCGCGCTGGATTGTCTGAGCAATATTGGAATCGCTGGCCGCTGCGACGACAGCAGTTGGAGCTCCGGCAGCAAGTTCCTGCGCGAATGAGGGGCCGGAGAGAACAGCGAAAGGATTGTCGGTGATCGAAGCGACAACTTGGGACATGCGCAGGAAACTATTCTCTTCAATGCCTTTACTGGCGGAGACGATGATCTGGTTCGGCGTCAGGATGGGGGCGATGTTAGCGATGACGCCACGCAGATGCTGGGATGGCGTGACGGAGAGCAGGATATCCGCCTCGAAGATGGCGCCGGGTAGATCGGACGTGACGTAAATGTCGGACGACAGTGCGAAACCAGGAAGATAGCGAAGATTTTCGCCGGCCTCCGTGAGTTGATCCGCATGGTCGGGCGAGTGGGCCCATAGGACAACCTCATGGCCACCACGACGGGCAAGTGAGATGGCTAGAGCGGTCCCCCACGCGCCTGCGCCAAGTACAGCGAAACGGCTCAAGCTGTCACCTTCCTTGAGCCGAAACGACTCTCTGTACCAGAGAGAAGTCGACGAATATTCTGATGGTGCTTAACGATAATGAGTAGAGGGATGAACAGAAATCCGGCAATGACAATAGGTGTCCTGAAAGGAACGAAGTAGAAGGCGAACAAGGGAAAGGAGGCTGCGGCGATGATGGATGCCAGCGAGACGTAGCGGGTGATTAGAAAAACGACCAGAAAGACGCTGAGGATGGCGAGTGCGCTCGGCCACGTGAGTGCGAGGAAAACTCCGAGGGCACTGGCGACACCTTTTCCTCCGCGAAAGCCAAGCCAAATGGGAAAGATATGGCCGAGGATGGCGGCAACGGCCGCAGCGACAGCGAGATCGTAATTGCCCGGTGCAAGGTGTTGAGCGATCTTCACAGCGGCGAAGGCTTTGCCAAGATCGAGTAACAGCGTGGCGATGCCGAGTCCCTTGGCTCCGGAGCGAGCCACATTAGTAGCCCCAATGTTGCCGCTGCCGGTTGCGCGGATATCCTGCTTACGGAAGATTCTGACCAGCAGGTAGCCAAATGGGATTGAGCCCAGAAGGTAAGCCAACGGGATGGAGATGAGCCAAGGATTCATGGAGTTTATCTGGATGAGTTTATCAAGCGCCGGTGTGGGAGACGCAGAAACACCGACTTTTGTGCCCGTGGGGATTCTAGAGCAAATGGCGTCGGATCAGTTCGAGCGCATGCTGACTGGCCCAGTAGCGGATACGATCACGATCACCAGCCAAATCTAATTCCTTGACGATTGTTTGATTACCATCCGCCAAGCCGACGTAGACGCGGCCAACTGGTTTTTCGGCGTCGGGACCTGGAGGGCTACCACCCGGTCCGGCAAGCCCGGTAATAGACACTCCCAGGGACGCATTGGTGCGCTCACGGATGCCTTCAGCAAGCGATGCAGCAACTTCCTCGCTGACCACGCCTTTACTGTCGATGAGATCCTTTGGCACGTCAGCGAAGATTGTCTTGAGCTCTGTTGTGTACACCACAGCTCCGCCAAGAAAAGTGCGTGAGCTGTTTGGAATAGCGGTAAAGCGTTCGGAGAGCAGACCGCCTGTGCAGCTTTCTGCTGCAGCTATAGTCAGGTGACGCATGCCGAGATGGAGCAGCACAACCTCTTCGAGCGACTCGCCGTGAGAGGAGAAGATGGCGTCGTCCATCTCCGCTTCGATCTTCTCGGCCAACTCGTCGACGCGAGCCTGCGCCGCGGCAAGAGTAGGCTTGGCGCAGAGAAAATGGAGCTGAATCTCACCGGAACCAGCGAGGATTGTAGTGTCGATATCGGTGTACAGCTGATAAATGGGGGCGGTGCGAGCATCGACGACCGACTCGGGGATCAACGCCATGCGGAGCATTCGTTTGGCAAGATGGCGGGGCGGGAGAGAGGCCGCGAGACGCGGCTTGCACTGGAGATCAAAGAGGGGCTTGAGCTCATTGGGTGGGCCGGGGAGGAGAATGACGACCTTGCGGTGTCCATCCACAACGGTGTCGAGGTATTGACCGGGAGCGCTGCCATTGGCATTAGCCAGCATCGTCGCGCCATCGAGGATATCGGCCTGTTTGGCATTGTTGGGCGGCATGATAATCTTGCGGGCGGCGTATCTCTTGTAGAGATCGGTGATGATGGTAGCGTCACGATGGAGTTCGAGGCCGAGAGCAGCGGCGACTGCTTCGCGGGTCATGTCGTCCTCGGTAGGGCCAAGTCCGCCGGAGAAGATCACGACGTCCGCGCGGGAGATGGCAATACGCGCAGCGCTGGTAAGGTGCGCGATGCTGTCGCCGATGATCGTCTTGAAGGCAACGGAGACGCCGAGATCATTGAGACCCGCGGTGAGATAGAGAGAGATGGTGTCCTGGCGAAAGGGAGTCAGCATTTCGGAGCCGACAGCGATGATTTCAGCGATCATGATTTTTATGAAAACTCTGACCTTCTAGTCTGTTCTTAATCCATAGTAGTGGCTTTGATGAGCCGGTGTGTTATGAGTGGTTGTCATAGTGATAAAGACGATGGGCTGGGATAGCAAAGTGATAGCAGCAAAGGTTCTTTCGATTCTTCTGGCTTTTTCCTTGGTGGCAGTTGCTCAAACGGTGCCCGATGTAGCGGGGAGTACTGGGTCGCAAGTGACGAATGGCAGCCGGATAATCGGTGTTCGCGCGCGTCTGCAGAAGACTCTGGATGTGAAGAAAGTCAAAGAAGGGGATACGGTGGAAGCCACTCCGGAGGTAAAGATTCACCTTGCTGATGGCGTGGATCTCGACAGCCACAGTCGATTGCTTGGCCGTATCGATAAGGTTCAACCGTCAGTTGAAGGCGGTGACTCTGCGATCGGCGTTACTTTTAACAAGGTCCGGATGAAGGACGGACAAGAGTTTCCCTTGAAAGCGACGATCCTCTGGATCGGGGAAGCTCCGAATGTTCTGAATCCGTCCGTGGTCTCTGCGCCGGCGGACCGCACCACGCCGGGGGTCGGTGTGGAAGCTGGAAATTCGCAGGTGCCGCCGGTCCAGGGCTATCAGGGCTCTGAGATAACGGGTGTGCCTGCTCGAAATCGTAAACCGCCAGTAGGTAGCGCGGCTCCTCAGTTGCCCGCGGGAATATCCAGTCAGAGGAATGCAATTCCGGGTGTGAATTTCTTCAGCGATATGGGCCGAGCGGATTCAGGCTGGTTCCGGTCGCAAAAAAGAAATGTATCGGTGCCCGGTGGGACTGTGATGGCGTTTGCGGTCATCGTATTGCCGGTCAGCGGTGTAAAGCCCTAAATCAAGGTGCGGCCTTGAATAGCCAGATCGACGTGATAAAGGGCATCCCGAGTGGCCAGGGCTGCGCAGCCGTCTTCCAGAAAGGCCAAACCTACAAGGTTGTGGCCTGAGACAGCCAGGCTGGCTTCGCGTTGCGGTGTAATACGGATGATGCCGCGCTGACCGTGAAGACTGGCGGCGACGTAGAGGTTGTCGTCTACATCGAAGGCCATGCCCTGGGCGCGGCCCAGACCCTGGTAGAAGACGGTAGTGTTGCCGTCGTGATCGATGGCGTGGATGGCCTGGTTGGAGGATGTTGTGGGGCCAGTGACGAAGAGGGTGCCGGACTCACTGAAAGCGAGGTGGTAGGCAGCGATGGAGGGCTCGAGAGTTGCATAGACGAAGATCTCGCCGCTTGAGCCGCCTGCGCTGGCGCGTGCAATTTTGAAGATTGTTCCTGAGCGGTCTCCGACGAAAAGATTGCCGTCGCGGTCAAAGGCGATGCCGGTGGCGACGCCCATGCCCTCGGCGTAGGTGGAGATGCCGCCCTCGGGCGAGATGCGATAGACGGTACCTTCGGCTCGAGAGCTTGCGTAAAGGTGGCCGTCTGGACCGAAGGCGAGGCCGGTGGGGTTCATAAGATCGCGGACGAAAGGCGTGATCTGGAAGTCGCGCTGGATTTTGAAGATAGAGACAGGGGTGGCCTGGCCGCGGGAGCCGGAGAGTGTGGCAAAGACGTTGCCGTCTGCGTCCACTGCGGGATTGGCGACGGGGTGAAGGTTTTCGGCCATCGGCACGGCGACACGAAGGTAAAGAGGATTGCTGGCAAGGCCGTTGTGATGCACCACGAGATCGCCGGTTATGGAGCCCTCGGGAATTTTGACGACGGCGCGGGAGGGGCGGCTGAGGGTGATGGGGGCAAAGGTGTCGCCGACGGTGGCGTGGGGGACGTGGCTGGAGGGGCCGAGGTGGGCCCCTTCGAGCTGAACTTCGCCGCCGGGCATGGCAGCCGGGGGGGAGACGCGATCCAGATGCGGTGTGCTGGTGTGCGAAGGGTCGGGCTTAAGGAGAGATCGAAGGGATGTCATGGCTTGGGTTTTAGCGTAGACCGGTCATGGGAGGAGTGCAAATGTTGAGGTGCACTAGAAGAAAAGCCGTGCGAGTTGAGCGCATGCCAGTGCGAAGAGGCCGGCGGCTACGTCGTCGAGCATGATTCCGGTGCCGGCGGGGAGGCGTTCGAGCTGGCGGATGGGGGGCGGTTTGAGGATGTCGAAGGCTCGGAAGAGGATCAGGGATAAAGCAGCGTGTTTCCAGTCCGCGGGGATGGCAATGAGCGCGATGAGCTGGCCAGCAGCTTCGTCGATCACGACGTGGCCGGGGTCTTCGCGGCCGGATTCGCGGGCGACGATGGTGGCGGCGGGGATGCCTATAAGAGTGACTGCAAGCGCAGCGATTACTGTACCGATAGCGAGGGCCAGAGGCGATGGGTTGAGAACATGAGCGGCTCCGTACCAGAGCAGAAGGGCGGCTATGGAGCCGTAGGTCCCGGGGCCGGGCTTGAGGAGTCCAGCACCGAAGAAGGTACCGAGGGTCCAGGCCCAGATGGTCTTCTTTTCAGCAGGAGGGTGAAGTTGAATTTTTGAGTTGGCCATTTGGGAGCGATGGTGGCTGACGGAAATTTACAGCCTGCGCACTCCCCCTCTCCCCATTAAATGTGTCAAAGTATTCATTCTGTTGTAGTTAGCCTCGTACTTGTAGTGCTAAGACCATGTTTCCTGTCTGATTATCGTGCAAAGTATTCATTTTACTTGGCTTATTCGCACAGGTGTACGCACTTTTTTCTGGGTGTCTCGTGAGTGTAAGCTCAATCTTCATCGCTCGATCCGGGCAGGCGGTTGGATTTCGAGCGAGCCAGTTCCTCGAGAAGGTCGGGGTCCTGGATGGGGGACGAGATCTTGTAATCGCCGCTGGCCCATTTGCCGAGGTCGAGCAGGCGGCAGCGGTCGGAGCAAAAGGGGAAATACTCGTCCGTGGCCAGGACGACTTTGCGGCAGGTTGGGCAGAAGAGAGCTTTCGACATGGCGTTAACGATTTTAAATCCAATGGCGGTGTGACCGCTAGTTAGACGATGGAGCGAAGAAGACCACCTTCGGCGCGTAGGGCTGCTCCGTTGGTGGCGGAGGAGAGAGGACTGGCGAGAAAAGTAACGAGATTGGCGATCTCAGAAGATTCGATGAGGCGTTGGAGGAGAGAGCTGGAACGATGCTTTTCAAAGAACTCTTTCTCGGCCTGCTCCGGAGTCGGATTTGGAATGGAGGAGATCTTTTCGAGGAACTCGACGATGCCCTCGGAGCGGGTCGGGCCCGGCATGACGGTAGTGACGGTAACGGCGGTTCCTTTGGTGAGTTCGGCAAGGCCGCGAGAGATGGCGAGCTGGGCGGACTTGGTAACGCCGTAGTGGATCATCTCGGGCGGGGTCATGACGCCGGACTCGCTGGAGATAAAGATGACGCGACCGTCGTTGCGCTGAAGCATGCCAGGAAAGTAGTGACGCGAGAGACGGACTCCGCTGAGGACGTTGGTCTCAAAGATGTTGAGCCAGTCGGCGTCGGTGATGTCGGCAAAGGCCTTAGGCTCGTAGATGCCGAGGTTATTGATGAGGATATCGGTGTCGGGGACCTCCTGGATGAGGGCAGCCGCGCCTTCGGCGGTGGCTACGTCGGCTGCGATGGCTTTGACGTTACTCAATCCAGAGAGAGCTTTATCCAGCTTCTCTTTGCTGCGCCCGGGCACTGTGACGGTAACGCCTTCGGCGGTGAGGGACTGCACGATGGCTAGTCCAATACCGGCGGAGCCTCCGGTTACGATTGCGGTCTTGCCTTTGAGTTGCAGGTCCATGGAGCTTCTCCGTAGCAGCCTTGACTGGGCGTACTGAAGGATAGATGTTTGGATGGTTGGGCGGGATTCATCGGAGAAAGAAGACGCTTTTTGCTGAGGCGTTCGTGTCGAATTCAATTTACGAGAAGGCGATTTTGCATCAAAGGAAGAGGAATAACGGAGCTCACTTCCGGATGGCCGACGATACGGGCGTTGGCCAAACACCTGACAATCCGAACGAGACTCCATCCTGTTCAAACAGCGAGTTGCGCGGATGGGCTTACAATCGTGACTTCCTGCACTGGTACTTGTTCTCAACTACAACGTAAGGTTTCTTTGAGTTTCTTGAAGGAGGAACCATGCAAAGGAATCGGTTGAAGTTGTGGAGTGCACTTGTATGTGTGTACTTTGCGGCAGCCTGTTTGTGCTTTGGGGCGGTTTGTTATTCCCAATCGGCAGCACCGCATCTAGATCGTTCCAACATGCCTGCTGAGCTCAACGGCACAGCAGGTTCTGTTACTGGCTACGTGAGAGACATTGCGTGCCCGCTGCGCAATCACAGCAAAGAATCAGCGCATCCTCCAGATGACAGCTGCGTCAAGGCATGTGCCGAGGCTGGGGCACCGCTGGGAATCATTACCTCGGACGGGAAGATCTACAACGTCATCTCGCATACCATGCCCGAGACTGATGAGCGTCAACGTCTGCTGCCTTATGTTGCAAAGACAGTGCGGGCTACGGGCCGGGTGTTCGAGTACAACGGAGCACGCGCTATCGCTATCGACAAGATCGAAGTAGTCTCCCAATAACATTTCAGGCCAGGGGTGCATGAGCCACTATTTCGGCTTATGCGCTCTATTCCATGACTTCCGGCACATACGCTTCGCTTGCGAACCTGCGATAATTCCGGCCATGCAGAGGGCTGTATCATCCGCGGCTCGGTACCACGTCGCCCTTCGCGCCACGGGCTTGTTTATCTGGGCCTTTCTTTCGCTGCCGGTCTTCGTCAGCTCCGCCCGAAAAGGCGAAGCTCTTTCCGGTTCTCACTGGATTGTCTGGCTGGCACTCTTCTTCTTGTTTGCCCCGGCATTCTGGATCAGCTCAAGTCCAAAGCCTCGTGAACATTGGGTCAGGATATCTGCTCTTGCCGTACAGACAGTGTGCGTGCTGGGCATGACAGCGATTTACCAGGGGTATCTCATCGGTTGCCTGCTAGTCATCATCGTCTGGCAGGTGGCGCTGATTTGTCCGGTGGGCACGGCGATTCTATGGGCTGTGGCCGCTTCCGGACTCTGGATTTTCTATCAGGAGCCGCACTACCACCTGGGCTGGCGGTGGAGCGCGACCGGAGCCTTTCTCGGGTTCCAGTCCTTCGCCATTGTTACGGCTGCCATTGCCAGAAGCGAGGCCGCTGGACGAGAGGAGCAAGCCCAGGTGAACGCTGAACTGGTCTCCACACGGGAACTGTTGCGCGAAAGCAGCAAGGCGGGCGAACGCATTCGCATCGCGAGAGAGTTCCACGATGTCGTTGGACATAACCTGACCGCGCTGTGCCTGCATCTGGAGGCCGCCGCGCACCACCCTCCCGATCAAGCGCAGGCGATTCAGCAAAAGGCGCTCTCCGCTGCCAGACATTTGCTGGAAGAGCTACGGGAGATTGTCATTGGATTTCATGAGAGCGATTGCATTGATCTGCGCAGCGCATTTGAAGCACTGCAACAGAATGTACCAAGAATCAGGCTGCACATAGAGCTTCTCAACGATTTGGTAATTACTGACTCCGTGCGAGCACATGCCACGTTGCGCTGCATCCAGGAGATAACGACAAATACTCTGAAGCACTCCAATGCTAAGAATCTCTGGGTCCGCATCTACGCGCAGAACGGAGCCGTTGAAATCGAAGCGCATGACGATGGCTCAAAAACCCAGCAAATCAGGCCAGGAATTGGAGTTGCTGTCATGCGTGAACGTCTGGAACAGCTCGGAGGCGGCCTGGCAATTGATACAGGCCAGCAGAGCGGGTTTCATCTGAAGGCATGGTTTCCTCTCAGCGATGGCATGGAGTTGCGGTGATCCGGGTGCTGATTGTCGAAGACCAGGCACTAGTGTGCGAGGGTCTCGAAATGCTGCTGAACCTGGTGGAAGATATCCGTGTTGCAGGACGGGCGGCGGACGGAATCGAAGCTTTGCGTTCTATGCAGGAACAGGCGCCTGATCTGGTTCTGCTGGATGTTCGCATGCCGAAGATGAGCGGCATCGAAGTATTGCGCGAGATGAAAGCGAACGCCCTGATGATCCCGGCCATTTTGTTGACCACATTTGACGATGATGCGGCGTTGCTCGAAGGAATCCGTCTTGGCGCAAAGGGTTATTTGCTGAAGGATGTTTCTCTGGCAAAGCTCACAGAAGCGATCCGGCTCGTAGCGGCAGGTCGGAGCATGATCAGCCCGGTAGTCACCGAACGGCTGCTTCATGGATTACGAGAAGCACCCCTTCCGCCCGACAGTGGATATGAGAGCGAACCGCTGACGGTCCGCGAAGCTGAGATCATTCGCCTTATGACCGGCGGGTACAGCAATCGCGAAATTGCCGGCGCTCTCTATCTCTCTGAGGGGACGGTGAAGAACCACGTCTCCAATATCCTCTCCAAGCTGGGTGTCCGGGATCGTACCCGGGCGGTTCTCAAGGCAATTGAAAAGGGAATTGTCTAAGAAGATAGGAAAAGTTTTTTGAAGACCTTACAGCAGTGTAAAACGGAACGAATGAAAAAGAATGCAGCGAGTGCCTGGTTTATATGGACAGTACTAATCGTCGTATGTGTGACATCCGGCTGGGCTCAACAACAGTCGACGATTTCTGACGAGGCAGCCGCATCGCGTATTGCATGGTGGCGCGATGCCAAGTTCGGTCTCTTTATGCATTGGGGTGTGTATTCCATCCCGGGTCGCGGCGAATGGGTGCAATGGAACGAACAAATTCCGGTGAACGAGTATGCCAAACTGGCGGCTCAATTTAATCCAGACAAGTTCGATCCTGACGCGTGGGCGGCTATCGCTAAAACGGCTGGCATGAAATACACCGTGCTTACGGCGCGCCACCATGATGGCTTCGCTTTGTTCGACGATCCGGGCAGTGATTTTACAGCGATGAAATCATCGGCTCACCGCGACTTCGTTGCCGAATACGTTACGGCTGTGCGCAAAGCCGGGCTCCATGTGGGGCTTTATTATTCGCCGCTCGACTGGCGATACCCTGGCTTCTTTTTCCCTGATTTCTATCAGGCGAATGCAGTGGAGATGCGCGAGCAGTATCATCGTCAGCTCAATCAACTGGCTTCGCACTATGGCAAGATCGATATTCTTTGGTTTGACGGTGGTGGTGTCGACTGGCTTGGGTTTAACGGCGTTACCTTCAAGGATGGATGGCATGCACGGCCGAAGGGTCAGCACTACGCCGGTGCTTTCACATGGAAGGATGACGATGCACTTGGCAATCTGAGAAAGCTTCAGCCATCAATCATCACCAACGATCGCACGGATGCGCCAGCGGATTTTCTTTCGCGTGAAGGCGACGGCGCCATGGGCAATTTCGACGGTGTGCATCCCTGGGAGTTGTGCACGACATTGACGACCGGAGCGTGGGGCTATCAGCCCAATGCCAAGGTTAAGTCGCTAAGCGATGTCATCCGCCTGTTGGTTGGGGCCGTCGGACGCGATGGGAATCTGCTTTTGAACGTAGGACCACGTCCCGATGGACAGATTGCGCCGGAACACGTCGAGCGTCTCCGCGAAGTTGGTGATTGGTTGAGACGGAACGGCCAAAGCATCTATGCCACACGGGGCGGCCCGTATCTGCCTGGCGACTTTGGCGTCTCAACCTATCATGACAAGACAATCTATCTGCATGTCCTCAATGTCGCCGACAGGACGCTTTCGCTTCCGGCTCTCCCGACCAAGATACTGAGTTGCTCAAGCCTTACGGGAGGAAATGTTGTCTGTAAACAAGTCGGGGATTCGGTGGAGATTACGTTGAACGGGAATGCGGATGCCGGCGATAGGATCATTGCGTTGACACTTGCATCACCGGCAGTAGAGATCAAGCCGATTGCGACTCCAGTTACTGGCAACGCTGAGTTAGTGCGTTAGTCGAGGATGCGGGCGACAACGTCGTAGTCGTGGGACTCGGTGATTTCGGCGCGATAGGAAGTATCATCGTTTGCCACAGATTTTTGCCATAGCTGAATATAGCTGAATGACGTTACTTTACATTGGATGTGAGGTGTTTCTTGAACCGCTTCCATCTAGTGTTGTTGTTGATAGTTGCCACAGGTGCCTCTTCGTCCATCCACCTTCATTCTCAAACAAAGTCTGACCCTGAGCCGTGTCATTCCACAGTGACAGGGAAGTTGGAGATTGTTCCACTGACGAGCAAGGTCTATGGGAACGAGAGAAATCTGCGAATATGGCTGCCGCCCGGATATGGTGATGCTGAGAATGCGAAGGTTACTTATCCCGTGTTGTATATGTTCGATGGAGCCTGGCTTTTCGATCGATGCACGGCGCCCGGCACGCAGGGCGAATGGAAAGTGGATGAGACGCTCACGGAACTGATTGCGAAGCACGAAGTGGAGCCGATTATTGTTGTCGGGATCGATAGCAATAGTCATCGGGACGCGGAGTATGCACCTTATGGAAATCCACTTTTCTTTGGCGCGCCCAAAGTGTTTCAAGGGGAGCGCGTCCCAGAGTTCCTGACCGAAGATGTGATGCCCTATGTCGCGGCGCATTATCGTGTGGAGAAAGGGCGAGAGCATACGGGTGTTGGAGGCTCGTCGCTTGGCGGAGTAGCTGCGCTGACAGCGCTCATCAAACGGCCCGATGTTTTTGGAATAGGTTTGTTAGAGAGCACATCGATGCAGTACGGCAATGGGCAATTGCTACGCGATGTCACTCCGATAGTGATGGGACCGGTACGTGTTTCAATTGGGGTGGGAACTGAGGAACTAGGATCGGATGCGAAGATGTTGGGCGTGCCGAACTTCGATGCGGCGTTCGTCACGCTTAACCAGACACTAGCTACCAACTTCAAGTCTGCTATGGCCAATCATCCAGAGGTGTTGCTTACCGTGCAACCACATGCAAATCATGGCGCCGCGGCCTGGAGCGCACGATTTCCTGCAGCGATCAAGTTTCTTTATCCGCCCGCGGTCAGGTGATGTCCGTCGGAAATCCTTACAGGATGAGAAATTATTCGAGGATGCGGGCGACGACGTCGTAGTCGTGGGACTCGGTGATTTCGGCGCGATAGAAGGTGCCGGGGACAAGGGTTTCGTGCGGACCGAAGTCGTTGATGAAGACTTTGCCGTCGATCTCGGGGGCATGGAGCGAGGTGCGGCCCTCCCAGAGGAGTTCGGTCTCTTCGGACTCGCCTTCGACGAGGAGGTCGATCTCGCGGCCTACCCATTCGGCTTTGGCTTTCGTGCTGATCTTCTGCTGGAGCTTCATCAGCTTGCGACGGCGGGCCTGGATGGTGCGGTTGGGGACCTTAGTTTCGCTGGGCAGATCGAAGGCCTTTGCGCCCTCTTCGTCGGAGTAGGTGAAGACGCCGAGCCAGTCGATCTTGGCGGCGGTGATGAAGGCTTCGAGCTCCTTGTAGTCGTCCTCAGTTTCACCGGGGAAACCCACGATGAAGCTGGTGCGAATGACAATGCCGGGGACGATGCGGCGGGCCTTCTCGATGAGGTCGAGGAAGATCTGCGCGTTACCGCCGCGCTTCATGCGTTTGAGGACGCTGGCGCTGGCGTGTTGGAGAGGGACGTCAAGGTACTTGGCGATGTTGTCGTGCTTCGCCATGGTCTCAAGGAGAGTGGTGGTGACCTTGTTGGGGTAGGTGTAGAGGAAGCGTAGCCAGCGCAGGCCAGGGAGGACGGCGAGAGCGTCGAGGAGGGTGGCCAGGCCGTCGGTGAAACCAAGGTCTTCGCCGTAGCATGTGGTGTCCTGGCCGATGAGGGTGATCTCGCGGACTCCTTGTGCGATGAGGTTTTCGGCTTCGGCAATGATCGACGACATGCGGCGCGAACGGAACTTGCCGCGGAGTTGCGGGATGATGCAGAAGCTGCAGGGGTGGTCGCAGCCTTCGGCGATCTTTATATATGCCGACGCTCTGGGCGTCGTCAGGATTCGTGGGGTGGCGTCGTTGTAGAGGTATTCGGGGAGCGCGGCGGCGGCTCCGTCCCAGGACTCGCGGGAGAAGCGGCCCTGCTGCTGACGGAGGTCGCCTTCGGGGCGGGATTTCGTCCCGGCGTTGGGGATGTGGGCGATGTGATCGCCGGCGTGGGCGAGGGGTTCGTCGCCGTGGGTGGTTCCGGTCTCGGCGAGGGATTGGACGATCTTGAGCTGCGGGGCGACTTCGCGGTCGTTTTCGGGATCGGCCAACGGACGCGAGTGCTGGCTTACGGCGCTGGGGGCGCGGTCGATAAGATTCTGACTGCTCACGGCTGCTAGTTGGGCTACTTCAGCGTCGGTTTGGACTTTGCCGATGGCGTGCGTGTGGATGGTGGTCTGCGGTGAGCCTTGCGGAAGGATGGTGAAGGGTGAGTCGCTTGTGGCTTGAGATGTGGGCGTGAGGCCAGCTGCGATGAGGATGGCTTCGAGCTCGCCTGTGCCTACGACGGCGTCTACTTCAGGAATGTTCTTCTGGATCTCGTCGCGGTAGCGCTCTACGAGGCAGCCTGCGACGATGAGGCGTTGAACTTTGCCGCCGTTCTGCTGCTTGTGCTGAACCATCTCAAGGATGGTGTTGACGGACTCCTGCTTGGCGGAATCGATGAAGCTGCAGGTGTTGACGACTAGGATTTCGGCGTCCTCGGCGTTGGGGGTGAGCTCGCCGCCGGCGTGATGGAGCAGGCCCATCATGACCTCGGAGTCAACGAGGTTCTTGGGACAGCCGAGAGAGACGAAGCCGATCTTGGGGCGCGTGGGCACAGCTTTATCGGCGATCTCTTCGATTGTTACGGGGGGAGTCACAGACCTCTATTCTAGCAGTTTTCTAGGAAATTCAGGGGATTTCAGGTGATGGTGCGGATTCGGTACTTGCGGAGCGAGTCGATGTGGACGACGAGTGCGATGAGACCGCCAATGATGGTGCACCATGCGCGGCGGTGCGCAATGACGGTACCGGGAATCTGGTTGAGAGAGAGCAGAAAGACGATGTAGGCGGTGAGACATGCGGTGAAGAGGGCGTAGTTGACGGAGTTGGCGGAGAAGGTTCAGAAGGTGGTGAAGGCTGCGAGGATGATGGGGCGTGGCGCGAGGTGCGCGATAAGAAGGCTGCAGAGCCACGCTCCGAAGAGGGTTCCGACGATGCGGGCTACGGTACGGACGAGGGTTTCGGAGAAGGCTGGTTTCGGGGCGAAGGATAGACCTGAGACTCACGACCATGGCCCGTAATTGAGTGGTGGTTCCCACGATCGACCACCATCCCACTGTTGCGATGGTGGTCGATCTCGTTTTGTCGTGCTTTAGGCGAGGCCGTTGCGGGCTATGACTTCCTTGTAGAAGTGGGCGCTTAGTTTAGGCGTGCGCTTCTGGGTGGCGAAGTCGACATAGTGGATGCCGAAGCGGTAGGCGTAGCCGTCGGCCCACTCGTAGTTGTCCATGAAGCTCCAGCAAAAGTAGCCGCGGACAGGGACGCCCTCGGAGACGGCGCGGTGCAACTGGGTGAGGTAGTTGCGGAGGTACATGACGCGGTCGGTGTCGTAGACGTGGCCGTCGGGGGTGAGGACGTCGGTAGAGGAGGCCCCGTTCTCGGTGATGTAGATCTCCTTGATATTCCAAAGCTGGGAGGCGAGCTTCGGGCTCCAGTAAAGGGCCTCGGGGCCGACGTGGAGCCAGGAGCTCATCATGTGCGGGAAGGAGGCTGGTGGCCGGACCATGGCAAAGCCGGCGGCAGAGTCGTCGGCGCGGACGTAGGCCGGGGTGTAGACGTTGAGGCCGACGAAGTCGAGAGGAGAGCCGATGGCTTTCATGTCGGCGGCGGTGAATTTAGGTGCGTTAGCTCCATGATGAGCCAGGTAGGCGTCGGTGTATTTGCCTTCCATGACGGCGGTGAGGTAGCCGGCGTTAGCCTCGCGGTAGGCCTTAGCGGCGGCGGCGATGTGCTCCGGCGTCTCGATGACGGGAACGCACGCGGCAGCGTTTTCGGCGAGGCCGATTTTGGTGCCGGGCTTTGCATGGGTGCGGATGGCCTGAACGCCGAGACCGTGGGCGAGAAGAGCGTGGTGACGAACCTGGTTGACTCCAGCGGCCGGCAGCTTAAGGCCCGGCGCGTGGCGGCCGTCGCGGTAGCCGATGTCGACGAAGGAACTCATCTCGTTGAGGGTCATGAATTTTTTGACGCGGTCGGAGAGGTGTTCGGCAACGTATCCGGCGTAATTGCCGAAGGCCTCGGACGTGTCGCGGGATTGCCAGCCTCCCTTGTCTTCGAGCGCCTGAGGGAGGTCCCAGTGGAAGAGTGTGCAGTAGGGCTCGATGTTGGCGGCGAGGAGCTCGTCGACGAGGCGGTTATAGAAGTCGAGGCCTTTGGGGTTGGGTGTGCCGGTGCCTTGGGGAAAGATGCGGGGCCACGCTACGGAGAAGCGATAGGTCTTGAGGCCGAGGGCCTTCATGAGCTGCACATCTTCCTTGTAACGATGGTAGTGGTCGTTGGCTACGTCGCCGGTATCGCCGTTGTTGGTCTTGCCGGCGGTGTGGGAGAAGGTGTCCCAGATGGAGGGGCCGCGGCCATCTTCCTTGACAGCGCCTTCGACCTGATAGGAGGCGGTGGCGGAGCCCCAGAGAAAGCCCTGGGGAAAGTGGCGGGGAGCCGGTGGGGTCGCATGCGGTTCGTCCGCAAGAGCGGAGAGGGTAGGAAGGACAGTGGGGGCAAGCGCAGCCGATCCAAGGAGGCGGGCAAAGGAGCGTCTAGAAAATCGATTTAGCACAGGTGTTTTTCCTCTGTTCTGACTCAAGGAGTGTAGCTGTATCTACCTGTTATTGGCCACCGATCTGTGATGAACGGCTGATTTCTTCTAACGCGGACCTCGCCAATAAGTATTCCAGCGGGGCCAACTTGCATTCTGTGCAGGTGAATCTTCAGGACTGGTCGCTCTATCGATAAAGGGGGATAGCAGGCGACCTGGCAGCTTTTGTGGATGGGATTCGTGATGCTAGAATGGGACGTGTGCCGGGTCCTACGCGACGTAATCCCGCCAACCCCGCCAGGTCCGGAAGGAAGCAACGGTAACGGGTCATTACGGGCGCAGTGGGTCGCCCGGTACATTTTATTGCCCCCATTTTGTCGAGCTGGCTCTTTCGCAATAGCGCAGTGGGTCGCCCAGTACATTTTATTTCTTGCTGTCTCCCGCCTCGATTCCTCCTGCCAACAACCTAACCTGCTGAGACTTCTGCCGGGAGAGGTGCGTCTGGTAACGGTGGGCTCACAATTGTGGAGTGACAGGGCGGTTGTTCTCGTAGAGAATGGTTGGCGTCGTGTGAATACCGATTCATTTGTAATAGTTTTGTATTCTTGGGTCTGATTCCGTAGTGAGGTGAGAGTTTGAGTTTGACGTTGAAGCCGCAGGTGCGGGTTAGGGCGAAGATCAGTTCGGTGGGAGCTTATGTTCCGCCTCGTTTGTTGACCAATGCTGACCTTGAAAAAATGGTGGCTACGAACGATCAGTGGATCGTGGAGCGGACAGGGATTCGCGAGCGGCACCTTGTGGACAAGGGCGTAGCCACAAGCGATCTGGGGGTAGAGGCGGCGAAGAAGTGCCTGGCGGCTCGCGGAGTAGAGGCAAGTGAGGTTGAGGTCATTATTGTGGCCACGGTTACGCCGGACATGATGTTTCCGGCGACGGCTTGCCTGGTGCAGGACAAGCTGGGAGCCAAGGGCGCGTGGGGATTCGATCTCTCGGCGGCCTGCTCCGGGTTTCCGTATGCGCTGCAAGTTGGGGCGAAGCTGATTGAGAGCGGAATGCACAAGAAGGTGCTGGTGATCGGGGCGGATGTGATGAGCTCGATCATCGACTATACGGACCGGGCTACATGCGTGATCTTTGGCGATGGTGCAGGTGCTGTGCTGCTGGAGCCTTGTGCCGAGGGTGAGGTTGGCCTGGTGGACTACTGGCATGAGATTGATGGGGCGGGTGCGGCTGCGTTGAATATGCCCGGGGGGGGAAGTTTGAATCCCACAACGGCGGAGACGGTTGAGAAGAAGATGCACTATGTGCATCAGGATGGCCAAGCGGTATACAAGTTCGCCGTCCGCAAGATGGCCGAGGCTGCGGAGATAGTGCTGACGCGCAATGGTGTTACAGGGAAGGACCTTTCGTGCTTCATTCCGCACCAGGCGAACAAGCGGATTATTCTTTCGACGGCGGAGCGGTTGGGGTTGTCGGAGGAGCATGTGGTCATCAATATCGACCGGTTCGGAAATACAACGGCAGCGACCATTCCGCTGGCGATGCAGACGGCTCTTGAGGACAAGCGGCTGAAGAAGGGCGACCTGGTGCTGTTGGCTAGTGTGGGCGCTGGGTTTACGGTCGGGGCTACTTTGCTGCGGTGGGAGTTTTAGAAGGAACAGAGGAAATACGTTGAGAAGAGGCGGACCTTCGGGTCCGCTTTTTTAGTGGGGGAGCGAAATTTTTAAAAGGAACTGTGACGGATGACATTGCAAATAGTTATAGCTAGCAGATATATATCTTTCAGATATGAAAAAGATTGAAAAACAGAAAGAGAATAGAGGAGGGACGGCGACGCCGGATGCGCTGCTGGGCCTGCTGAGTATGGCACCGATGTCCGGTTATGGCATGCGCATGGTGATCTCACAATCGATCGGGCATTTCTGGAGCGAGAGTTTTGGGCAGATCTATCCAGCGCTGAAGCGGCTGACGAGCGAGGGATTGGTAGAGAAGAAGACCGAGCATCAGAAGGGGCGGCCGGACCGGCATGTGTACTCGCTGACGGAAGCGGGAAGAGAGCGATTGAGGGAGTGGCTGCAGATTCCGGCTGCAGCGGAGGTCCCGAGGAACGAGCTGCTGCTGAAGTTGTTCTTTGGCAGCCATGCGGCGGTAAGCGCAAGCCGGGAGAATGTGGCTGCGTTTGTTGCTACGCATGAGGCAGCTCTCAAGGTGTATTCGGGAATTGTGAGGGAGCTGAAAGCAAAGAAAATCGTCAATCCGCAGCTCCCTTTCTGGCTAATGACCGTGAGCTATGGCAAGCACTATAGCGCAGCGCTGGTGAAGTGGGGCAGAGAAACGTTGAAGCAGCTGGATGCGATCGAGAGCGCAAGCGGAAAGAAGGTCGCGCGACCGAAGAGATCAACGCAATCGAAACGATAGGAGGATGCTATGCAGGTCCATGATCCGTTGTGGGTGAAGATTTTTCTGGCGATTCACATTACGGCTGGGGCGTCATCGTTTTTGCTGGCTCCTGTGGCCCTGGCCACGGCAAAGGGCGGCAAGCAGCATAAACGCTGGGGCAAAGTCTATCTATGGTCGATGGGGATCGTGGCGTCTACGGCGCTGCCGATGGCGTTCTTTTTTCCGGTGCGGTTCCTGGCGCTGGTGGCTGTGTTCAGCTTCTACTTTGCGTTTTCCGGGTACAGGGTGCTTCGGTTGAAGGAACTGGCGCGAGGTGGGAGTGCGGAACCTGTCGATTGGATCGCCGGAGTAATCACGTTTGCGAGCAGTGCACTACTGGCGTGGCTGAGCTTGTTTCATCCGGCTTCGATCGAGGTGCTTCCGTTGGTGGGGGTTGCGTTCGGATTGATCGGGATGACTGGTTCGGCGAAGCAGATGTGGTCATTTGTGTCGAAGCCGAAGGAGAAGATGTTCTGGTGGTATACGCATCTGGGGAATTTCATAGCGAGCTATATCGCTGCATGGTCGGCGTTCAGTGTGGTGACGCTGGGGCCGATGCTGGGCAATCACTGGTATGTATGGCTTTGGCCCACGATGATTGGAGTTCCGGCGATTGCGCTGACCACGGCGTATTACCAGCGGAAGTTTGCGCCAAGGGTAAAGAACACCGCTACGGCTTAGGTCAGGCTGGAGTCTTGCTGCCGCTTTCGAGCCCCGGATGGGTAGTAACAGCGTGCGAAGTCTTGTAGAGCTTCCAGAAGGCGATGGCACAGCTTATAAGAATGACACTCCAGAGGATGATGAGGATGGGAGTAGCGTATTTGGCGGAGATTTTGTTCCAGAGCTGCACGATGTGGCGACCATAGTAGATACCCAGGCCGGTGGCGATGGAGTGGCGCGCGGCGCGGCTGATCGTGAAGGTCATCATGAACTTCTTCTTCGACATCTTGAGCGCGCCAGCGGCGAGGACGAAAGGGGAGAGAGGCATGGGCGGCGGAAGGATGGCGGGAAGGGCGATGGCGAGGATGGCATGCCGTTCCATCCAGTCACGGACGCGGTTGAAGATGCGCGGGGGAATACGTCTTTCGAGGAAGGCCATACCGCCGGACTGGCCGACCTGATAGCTGAGATATCCGCCGATGGCTGAGCCGAGGGTGGAGATGAGGATAAGCGCGAGCCAGTTGCTGTGCTTGGCGGCGAGGACAACGATCATGATGTCAGTAACGCCGGGGATGGGAAGCGGAACGAAGGAGGAGTCGACGATGGAGACGAGGAAGAGTCCGAAGAGGCCGAAGCTGAAGAGGAAATGCATCAGCCGGGAGGAGTGTCGGGGGGCACGTTGCGCAAGGACTCTGGCAGCTGCGGTTGCGTGATCGACCATGATGGCGATTGCTGCAGGCGGAGTCATGTGATTAAGACGCGGATAGGTGACCGTAAGTCGCGATATTTGTGAAGAAAGAGTGAGCTAGAGGAAGCGAAGGGTTGGAAGTGGGGGGAGAATGCCCGACTCAGCGGCGTACCGGCGGAAGAGCTGGATGGTCTGAATACAGGATTCGTCGAGGATGTAGTGGATGTTTTGGGTGAGATAGTGGCGGATGGTGGCGGGCGGAATGGGGATGCGGGGGGTCCACTGCTGGACGAGGTCTTCGATGTGGGCAAGGCCATTGTCGCGGGAGGTGGTGAGGTCCTGGGTGAGCTGGGCGGGGGTGATGTGGCTGATGGCGAATGCCTCGGGACGGACGGCCCAGACGGCTGCGACCCAGGGAAGGCCGGTGCGGGTATGCCACTCGTGGGCTAGGTCGAACCATTGGCAGGGGCCAACGGCTTGCTCGATTGCTTCGCGGGATTCCAAGGCCAGGAGAGCGGGGTCGCCGATGAGGATGGCTGCGTCGGCTTGCTGCAGCATGGTGATGGGGTCGGCTGAGGCGGGGACAAAGGCAGGGTTGGTATCGAGGAATTTGCGGAAGAGGATCTCAGCGTAGGCGAGCGAGCTGCGCGAGGCGGTGTCGGCGGCGATGGTCTTCACCGTGCTGAGACTGTGGGGCCGTTTGACGATTAGCTGGATGGAGCGGACATGGCCGAGTGAGGCTATGGTGCAGCCGGGGACGACGGCGAGGTCGGGGGTAAGGGAGGCAATGGGGATCAGGCCGAGGTCGGCACGTCCGGCGAGGAGTTCTTCTGCACACAGAGAGGGCTGGGTGTAGTGAAGGATGTAGCGCTCGGCTAGTGTGGCGGCGAGCGGTGGGTGCTCGAAGTCCCACATGAGGGGAGCTGGGTTGAGGAACTTGATAGCGGCTACGCGGACGGGATGTGACGTGATGGAGGCCAAGGAACTAGTTTATGGGATGAGAGAGGAGAAGCGAAGATGCGGCGAGCGGTTATCGGATTCGAGAAGGATGATGAAGATCATTGGGTGGCGCGGCTGGAGTGCGGGCATGGGCAGCATGTGCGGCATGATCCTCCGTGGACCGTGAGGGAGTGGGTGACGACCGAAGAGGGTCGAGCAGCTCATAGGGGGATGGAGTTGGAATGCAAGCGTTGTGACGAAGAGTAGCTGAGCATGTGACGAAAAAGCAAAGATACGGGACTCCGACGTAGTAGGATTCGCCGTGTAACTCTAGATCTGAATATCGCGAGGAGATGACGATATGGATGGAGTGATCCGTGTTGGCCGGTTAGTGTTTGGGGCAGCTATGATGTGTTTTGGGGCGCTGTATCTGGTGTTTGCGGGCGGACTGGGAGGGGTGGTGCCGGGGCCCCCGTGGAGCGCTGTAAGCCATGTTCTGGCGTGGGTGGTTGGGATTGGGTTTATCGCGGCTGCGGTTTGCATTGTGTTTCGGTGGCATGGGCAGTTGGCGGCGACTTTGCTTGGTATTGTTCTATTGCTGCGCGCGCTGTTTGTCTTTCTGCCGCGGCTGGCCATGCATATCCACGATCCCGCTCCATGGACGAGTGGATTTGAGATTCTGGCGATGAGTGGGGCTGCCCTGGTGTTGGCAGCGATGCTTCCAGTGTGGGGGACTGACTTCGGCCTCGGGCAGAAAAACGTTCAACTCGCGCTGGCAAAAGCGGGCCGGTATATGTTTGCGATCTCGCTTGTGGTCTTTGCTGTGCAGCATTTCATCTATGGCACGTTTGTGGCGACGCTAATACCGGCGTGGATTCCGTGGCATCTGTTCTGGACTTATTTTGTGGCCGTAGCTTTCCTGGCTGCCGCTCTGAGTATCGCGAGCAACAAGTTCACCGCGCTTGCGGGAATCTTGTTGGGCGCGATGTTTTTGTTGTGGGTCGTGATACTTCATGCGCCGAGAGTGGCAGCTTCTCCGCATAACGGAAATGAATGGACGAGCGAGTTTGTGGCCCTGGCCATGGGTGGGGCTTCGCTGGTGATGGCGAGTGCTCCGCGCCGCGACCGACGCCCGCAGTAGACAGGCGTGATGTTGCTGTGGAGAACGGTCGTGATAGTCTCCATCGGGCGCAGTGATTTAACAGACAACGGAGAAGGATGAAGACGACCAGCGACGCAGAGCAGGATGCGGTGGAGCGTTTGGATGTGGCGGGGATGGCCTGGATGGCGTTGACTTTGACGCCGGGAATGGGGCCTACGCGGATATGGAAGGCGGTCGACCGGCTGGGTGCTGCGGAGCGAATGTTCGATGCTTCGCTGACGGAGCTGGAAGGGTTGGGTATGCCGGCCAAGTCTGCTCAGTTCATCTTTGAAGGGAAGGCTCGGGCGGCGGCTGAGGATGAAGTGCGCCGCGTTGCCGAGGTGGGCGGGAGTGTGCTGACGCCCGCCGATGAGGCTTATCCCGAACGGTTGCGGGAGATCTACGATCCTCCGGCGGTGCTCTGGATTCGAGGGAACGTAAAGCTGTTGGCGCGGCCGGGAATTGCGATGGTTGGAACGCGGAGTCCATCGCCGTATGGTGCGGGGATGGCGGAGCTGCTCTCACGTGATCTGGCGCATCGGCGGCTGGTCATCTTGAGTGGAATGGCGCGCGGGGTTGATACCGCGGCGCACAAGGGAGCGATTGAGGCGGGAGGAAAAACGGTGGCGGTGTGGGGTACGGGAATCGACGTCATCTACCCGAAGGAGAACAAGAAGTTGGCGGAGAATATTGTGGCGAGCGGAGGGACGATTGTGAGCGAATATCCGCTCGGGACGTTTCCGGCGCCGCAGAACTTTCCCATCAGGAACCGGATTTTGAGCGGAATTAGCGTCGGCGTGCTTGTGATTGAAGCGGCGGAGTACAGCGGCACGCGGATTACGGCGCGATGCGCGATGGATCAGAATCGCGATGTATATGCCGTTCCGGGCAATGTGACGAACAAAAATGCGTGGGGTCCTAACACACTGATAAAGCAGGGCGCTAAGCTCACGGCGACATGGGAGGACGTGTGGGAAGATCTGCCGTCGCAGGTACGGCTGCAGCTGGAGGAAGAGCTGGCTGCGGAGGGGCAAGGTGAATCGAAAGCATCAGGGACTGCATCCTTATTTAGCGAAACCCCATTGCCTGATCATGAGCGGAAGGTTCTGGATCGGCTGCGGCATGATGAAGCTATCCAACTGGATGATCTGATGGAGCGTCTGGAGACGGAGCTGGGATCGGCCGAGGTCTTTACCGCTCTGTTCGAACTGGAGATTGCGGGGCGTGTCAAACAGCTGCCCGGTAAAAATTATGTTCGGACGTTTTAGGCGATTCCCGGCTAAATGGATTCAGTGGCAGAAGCGGCTGCGGATAAGTCCAGCAGATCCTTGGGGTTGAGCGCCAGTTAGATTGGTGTCGGGTTTTCCACAAAATGGTGGGTTGAGTATGACGTTCAGACGCAGTTTTCGTCAGTTGAGGGATCAGACAGAGATGACGCGTCCGGCGGAAGCATGTTAGGTTCGCAAGGGAACACGGAAAGAATGGAACGTTTTGCCGCGGCGAAACGTTCTGGTGGATGAAGGGAACGAATGGGCAAATCACTTGTGATCGTGGAATCGCCGGCAAAGGCGAAGACGATCGGAAAATATCTCGGCAGCGACTACACGGTGGAGGCCTCGATCGGCCACATCATGGACCTGCCGAAGAACGACATCGGTGTGGAACTGAAGAAGCGGACGTTTGAGCCGACGCTGATCGTGTCTCCCGGTAAAGAGAAGGTCGTTGACCGGTTGAAGAAGCTGGCGTCGAAGGCGGACATGGTGTATCTCGCGCCCGACCCGGACCGCGAGGGCGAGGCGATTGCGGCGCACCTGGCGATCCAGTTGCTGCCGATGGTGAAGGACAAGTCGAAGCTGCGGCGGGTCACGTTCAACGAGATCACGCAGAAGGCCGTGAAGGCTGCGTTTGCCCACGCTCGCGATGTGGACGAGAATCTCGTCGACGCACAACAAACCCGTCGAGTTTTGGATCGGCTGGTGGGGTATCAGGTCTCTCCGCTGCTGTGGGATAAGGTTCGGCGTGGGCTTTCGGCGGGGCGTGTCCAGACAGTCGCGCTGCGGTTGATCGTCGAACGCGAGCAGGAGATTAGCGACTTCAACCCGGTCGAGTATTGGACGATCGATGCGCAGCTCGAGCCGAAGGGTAAGCAGAGCTTCATAGCGCGCTTTGTAGGCGTGAATGGAACGCCTTCGCGTGTACCGAACGGCAAGGATGAGGACGGCAAAGACCTCTTTCTGTCGAATGCGCTGCCTGATAAAGAGGCTGTCGATGAAGTTGTCGGTGAGTTGGGCGGCGCGAAGTGGAGCGTGCGCTCGGTCGAGAAGAAAGAGCGCAGGAACAATCCCAAGGCTCCCTACACGACGAGCAAGCTGCAACAGGATGCCTCAGGACGGCTGGGCTTCAACGTTCGCCGCACGATGGGCGTGGCGCAGCGGCTGTATGAAGGCGTCGAGATTGGCTCGGAGGGCACGGTCGGTCTGATTACCTATATGAGGACCGATTCGACGCGAGTGAGCGCCGATGCGGTTGCGGAAGCTCGCGAGTTTATCGGCAAGATTGGACCGCAGTATCTTCCGACTTCTCCGAACGAGTATGTAGGCAAGAAGCAGGCACAGGCGCAGGACGCGCACGAAGCGATCCGACCTACGAGCGTGAAGTACACGCCCGATTCAATTCGTAAGTACCTGTCGGACGAGCAGTTTCGGCTGTACCGGTTGATCTGGCAGCGGTTTGTTTCGAGCCAGATGACACCGGCGGTCTTCGACCAGACAACGGTAGATATTGTCGCGCAAGCGAAGCTCGCCTACGACTTCCGCGTGACCGGAAGCGTGCTGAAGTTCGACGGCCACCTGAAGTTTGAAGAGGAAGACAAGCGGGCGCGTCAGGCAGCGAAGGGCAAGGCTGCAAAAGAGGAAGCAGCGGCAAATCCTGAAAGCTCCGACTCACCGAGCGAAGAAGAGGAAGAGGATAGCCGGTTGCCGGAGCTGACCAACGGCGAGGCCCTGCGGCTGGAGAAGCTGGATCCGCAGCAGAAGTTTACCCAGCCGCCTCCGCGCTTCAACGAAGCCAGCCTGGTGAAGACGCTCGAAGAGAAGGGTATCGGACGGCCTTCGACGTATGCCTCCATCATTAATACGATCCAGGACCGCGACTATGTGAAGAAGATTCAGGCGAAGTTTGTGCCGACGGAGATTGGTACCGTAGTGACCAAGCTGTTGGTAAAAAACTTCCCCTACATCTTCGATACGGCTTACACGGCCACGCTCGAAGGCGAGTTGGATGCCGTCGAAGAAGGCACGGAGAAGTGGACCGATCTGCTGAATGGTTTCTACGACCACTTCGAAAAAGAGCTGACCGTCGCCGGTAAGAACATGGAAGACATCAAGCGTATGGAGGAGAAGACCGATGAGGTCTGCGATAACTGCGGCAGTCCGCTGATCCTGAAGTGGGGCAAGTTCGGCAGCTTCTACTCGTGCAGCAACTTCTCCAAAGTAAAGCCGATGACGATTGCGGCAGGTCCATGGAAGAAGGACCAGAAGGCCGTGATCAAGAAGGTGACGACGGCGTTTACGTTCCCGATGATCGTGAAATCGACGACCGATGATGAGTTTGCTTATTCGAAGGAAGTCCTGAACGCGAAGGAGTTGGCCGCGGCGGTCGATGAGGCTGCCGAAGCAGGCAAGAAGGTTACGGCGGAGCAGTTCAGCTGCGACTTTACGAAAGAGAACTTTGCCGCCAAGCCTGACCTGAGCGCACCCGGAGCCGATGAGGCTCCGGAAGAAGAGGCCTGCGACAACTGCGGCCGAACGATGGTGCTTCGCAATGGACCGTGGGGACCCTTCATGGCGTGTCCCGGCTACAACGAAGATCCGCCGTGCAAGACGATTCGCAAGCTGACCCAGAAGGTCCAGCAGAAGCCACCGGTACAGTTGGAGGAGAGCTGCCCGAAGTGCGGCAAGCCGTTACTGTTGCGCAATGGGCAGTACGGCGAGTTCATCAGCTGCAGCGGCTATCCCAAGTGCAAGTACATTAAGCAGGAGTTGCTGGATGTGAAGTGCCCGAAGGATGGCGGGGATATCGCCGTGCGCAAGACGAAACGGGGCGACCTGTTCTATGGCTGCGTGAACTATCCCAAGTGCGACTTCGCCTCGAACCTGAAGCTCGTCAACGAGACCTGCCCGAAGTGCCACAGCGCCTACCTGCTTGAGGTCGCGAACGACAAGGGAACCTACCTCGTCTGCCCGAACAACGTGGATACGCTGCCGAAGAAGCGGAAGAGGAAGGGCGCTCCTGAAGAGGCTCCGACTGCTCCGCCATGCTCGTACGAGAAGAAGATTGCGGGTCCGGCTCCGGCTGCGGAACGGCCCGATCCGGAGAAGGCGCGTCCGGTGGTTGAGAGCGTTGCATAATAGTTGAAGGAGAACGAAACATGGCAACGCCAGCGGATGCAGAATTGATATTGCACCTTTATGAACTGCGACGGGAAGAGATGCTGCGCAGGGCCCGGCGGTTTATGGTCTTCGAGTTCAACCCGAAGAGCCTTGAAGAGCTGCGCGTAGTTTCGCGCGATATGACCTCGGAGCACAATCCGGCGTGGCGCCAGGTGCTGAGCTACTGGGAGATGGCGGCCGCGATGGTTCTGCGCGGTGCGCTCGATGCAGACCTGTTCCTCGATACCAATGGCGAGGGCATACTGCTGTACGCCAAGTTCCACCACTTCCATGCGGAGACCGAGAAGCAGAGCGGTAACCGGTTCATGAAGCATACCGCCTCGATGATCGACAAATATCCCGCTGCGAAGGCTCTTTACGAGACGATGCTGAAGAATTTTGGCCCTGCGAAAGCGGCTTCCTAAGAACGGGTCCAGGCATGTCCCGGGTGAGGCTCGCCTTTCCCTTCTGCATCATTTCTGTTACAAATGCGTTGAGACCCTCTGGGCCTGCGCTCCTGCGGATTTTATCGGCGGGAGTGCGGCGTATGCCCGTAAATGATTGAAAGAATGTAGGTAGCAGCTTATGGCGAAAGCAGTATGGAACGGCCAAACTCTGGCAGAGAGTGAAAAATTCGAGACGGTTGAGGGAAACATCTACTTTCCGGACGAAACTGTAAAGCGGGAATTTCTAAGGCCCAGTTCGACGACGTCCAGCTGCCCTTGGAAGGGCCAGGCGCGATACTACACAATCGTTGTCGACGGCCAGGAGAACCCCGATGCAGCGTGGTACTATCCCGATCCCAAGCCGGCGGCACGGAATGTGAAGCATCACACTGCATTCTGGCGCGGCGTAGAAGTTACCAAGTAATTGACCGCAAGCAAGTTAGCGGGAGAGGCTATGACCTCTCCCGCTTTGTTTTAATACGCCTGGGCCTGGTCGAGTGGAAGACGAATCTGGACGCAGGTAGCGCCGGGCTTCGATTCCACGTGGGTATAACCGGAGTGCTTGGTGACGATGCGCTGCACCGTGTCCAGCCCTAGACCAAGACCGCGGCCGGGGGCCTTCGTGGTGTAGAACGGCTCGAAGATGCGGGACTTGAGCTCGGGAGGGATACCCGGACCTGTGTCCCAGACCTCGACGAACGCCATCTGGCCACTGAGCCGGGTGGTAAGGCGCAGGGTGCCGTGATCCTTCATCGCATCCAAGGCGTTTTCGATAAGCGCTGTCCAGACTTGGTTGAGCTCGCTGCCATAGGCGCTTACGGGCGGCAGCGCGGGATCGAAGCTGGTTTCGACGTTGACGTTCTGCAGCCGCGACTTGAACATCACGAGCGTGTTTTCGAGCGACTGCGCGAGATCGACGTCCTGAATCGGCGCCTGGTCCATGTAGGAGTAGTCCTTGATGGCCCGGATCAGGTCGAAGATGCGCACGGTGGAGTTGACCACGGTCTCCGCCATGCGCTCGACACGCAGTGAGCTGGCGAAGGTCGCCACGGCGATGGGCAACATCTCCGATGTGGCGATGCCGGCGAGCTCGTCCAGTTCACCGGTGGTGATGGTGGTCTCGGCGAGTGCAGGGGCGATAGCCCACGGGTTCGGAATGTTGTGTTCTTCCAGCCACTTGATCAAATTGGATTCGCGATCAATCGCGGCCAAAGGATCCTGCAAGGATTCCGCAAGCGTGTCGTAGTCGGACATGCGAGCGCGGGTGCGCGAGATCCAGGAGCGGTACTGCGATGTCTGCGTGTCGGACAAACAAAGATTGCCGAGACGATACTTCTGGTCACCGTATTGGCGCAGCTCGGAGAAGAGGCTCGACGCGGAGCGCTGCGCCGCCGAGGCTGGGTTGTTGAGCTCATGAGCGAGGTTGGCGGCAAGCTTGCCCAGCGCGGAAAGCTTCTCGGCCTGCTGCTCCATGCGCGTAACTTCGCGAGTGCGATCGAGTAGCACGGAGACGCAGCGCTGCGTCATCGACGGAATTGCAGCGAGCATCTCGGAGAAGAGGCTCTCGTCGATGTTGAGCCCCCAGACGGGGCCGACGGTGTAGCCATCGCCGCCGTAGCTCTTCATACGCGAGAAGGGAAGCTTGCCCGTCATCTGTCCAGCACGCCCGATCCACAAAGTGGTCGAACCGGAGTTGCGGCGGCGCACGTGGATCTCGCCCATAAGGATGAAGTGCAGCTTGTCGACCGGGCCGCCCTCAAGAAAGACGATCGAGCCATCGTCGCCTACGGTCTCGGTACCATGTGTTGCGAGCCAGCTATACTCCGCTTCGGTGAGGCCGTCGAGCGGAGGAATAGTGCGCAACGCGGCGACGAGCTGCGAAAGCGGCGTCGGCTCAGCGGGCGGGCCTATGAAGGCTGGCTGCTCTCCTGGATGAGTTGGAGGTAGGAAGGCTTCGTAGCTGCTTGGAGCTGCCATCTTGAATCTCCTTTGGGACCTTCTTCTGCCTGCATAGGTAGAAGACCAATTAGGAGTCTCCATTGTTACAGAGGAGAGTGAAATAGAGGAGACACCCAGGGGTTTTTGTGACGAATTGTCTGTGATACGAAATTGGATGCTGCCGAATTCATTTTGGATGAGGAATTGGCCCGAAACGACTTGAAACTTTAGTTCATCGAATCAGCGGGAGGCGTAATTGAAATGCCGCTTCAGCCTCAGAAAAGGCTGTTCGTAGAACCTAAAGCTTAGCACCGAGAGCGGAAGCGTGATGGCGACAACGCTGGCCATCGATGCAACATGGAATAACGCCTTGGAGTGGAGATGAGCGTGAAGAAAGCCGATCAACACCGCACCCACAAAAAACCCGGCGATCTGGTGAAAGATGTAGATGCCGTAGCTGTACTTGCCCAGCCAGCGCAGCAGTCGATTGGCCATCGCCCTTGCAGTCAGAGACTGTGGCCGCAACGCCATGGCGATCAGCGCGGTGCTGCCTACCGCAAGGATGCTGTAGCCGTAGGAATTGATGGCACGGCTGGACTCCCAGTCAAACGATCCTGTCCTCCAGGCGATAGTCGCGCACAAAAACACCGCAAGCCAGAAAACTGGAGCAGCGTAACGCAGCACGGTATCGCGCAGGCCGCCGCGCAGAATCAGCGCCAGCCACGCGCCGGCCAGCAACGAATCGGCGCGGCAGAAGGTTAGCTTGTAAGTCGCTTCGAAGGTTGCGCCTTGGTGCAGCAGAAGAAGCCGAGCGGCAGGAGCCATCGCGGCCATCGCCACTGCAGTCAGCAGCAGCTTGCGGCGGTCGCGAATCCAGAAGATGAGCACCGGCCAAACCAGATAAAACTGCTCCTCCACGGCGAGAGACCACATATGTCCCGTCAGTTCCCGAATCACAATCGACTGCGAGCCGTTCCACCACAGAGAGGTGTTCTGCAGATAGGCCAGCAGCAGATAAAGCTGACGGCCCTGACCGAAGCGCAATGGATGGATGAAGATCAACAGCAGAAGGATGACGCCGTAATAGAGCGGAAAGATGCGCAGAACGCGCCGTGCATAAAAGTTTTTGAAGTAGTTGCCGGTATGCAGTGTGTCGAACAGGATTCCCGTGATGAGAAAGCCTGAGAGGGAGAAGAAGAGATCGACGCCAACCCAGCCTGCTGCGCGAACCCTGACAACGAAATCCATCACACGCGAACCAGTCGCCGGAGACGACCACAGCAGATGATTGATGAGCACTATCACAATCGCAACTCCGCGAACGCCATCCAGCGATGCGATATGTTTCAAGCTGTCGCGTGGAGCGGAAACAGGAGTGACTTGCGCGGTCGTGACCATAGATTGGAAGGTCTATCCTATCGTGCAGCCGCTGAAGTTCAGCAAAGAAAAACGCCCCGGACATTGCCGGGGCGTAGCTCTTTTGGGTGATGCATCAAGCCTTGACAACAGCGCCGTTCTCAACCTTCACTGGGTCGAGGAAGGGCATGGCCTTGCGAAGCTCGGCGCCTACCTTCTCGATGCCGTGCGCGGCCTCTTCCTTGCGGATGCGCGTGAACTCCTTGCGTCCCGTCTCGTTCTCCTCGATGAACTTCTTCGCGAACGATCCATCCTGAATGTCGTTCAGCAACGACTTCATCGCCTTCTTCACGTCAGGTGTAACGATGCGCGGTCCGGCTACGTAATCGCCCCACTCTGCCGTGTCGGAGATGGAGTGGCGCATGTACTCAAGGCCGCCGCGATACATCAGGTCGACGATGAGCTTCAGCTCATGCAGCACTTCGAAGTAAGCAAGCTCAGGCTGATATCCTGCCTCGACCAGCGTCTCGAAACCCGCCTTCACCAGCGCGCTCGTGCCGCCGCAGAGGACGGCCTGCTCGCCGAAGAGGTCCGTCTCGGTTTCTTCGGTGAAGGTGGTCTGCAACACACCAGCGCGTGTGCAGCCGATTCCCTTGGCGTAGCTGAGTGCGAGTGCAAGCGCGTTGCCGCTCGCATCCTGCTCCACGGCTACAAGGCCGGGTACGCCGCCACCTTCGGTGAACACTTCGCGGACACGGTGGCCGGGAGCCTTCGGCGCAACCAGCGAGACATCGACCCCAGCAGGCGGCGTAATGGTGCGGAAGCGGATGTTGAAGCCATGAGCGAACATCAGCGTCTTGCCGGGGGCCCCGTCTTTTGTTCCCAAGTTGGGCTCAATGTCAGCGTGATAGACCTTCGACGCTGTCTGGTCAGGCGTCAGATTCATGATGACGTCGGCCCACTTCGAGACCTCAGCAACAGTGCCAACGACTAGACCGGCCTTGCGTGCACGCTCTGCGTTAGCGGATTCGGGACGGAGGCCTACGCGTACATCGACGCCGGAGTCCTTGAGGTTGAGGGCGTGGGCATGGCCCTGCGAGCCATAGCCGATGATGGCCACCTTCTTGGCTTGGATAAGAGAGAGGTCTGCGTCTGCGTCGTGGTAAGTCTTTGCCATGATGAGTATTATCTTCTTTCGATTGAAATGTTGTTAGGTGCGATGAAAGTTTTAGTGGTGCGTCAGGTTTGCCGTAGGGGTGAACTTTGTCCAGGTGCGCTGGAAGCGTACATTCATGCCGCCGCAGTTGCTATTGTCGCTGGCTGAGAAGTTGTGCGCCACCGGGTCGGCGATGAGGTCAACCACGCAGGAGCCGGCCTCGTAGCCTTCAATAACATGTAGAAAAAGTCCGTAGGGTTGCACATCGGCATTGACCGCGCCGAAGTGTACGTTGTCATTGAGCCCATACCAGTAAGCGCGGCCGCTTACATGAAGGGTTCCGGGAGATTGAGCCTTGGTGATCAGCAGACGATCGCTCTTGATGCCAGGTCGATCCGGGCCTATATGCCACCATCCGAGCCAGAAGGATTCAGCGACTGTGGGTTGATCGGGAAGCGGAGCGAGCCGGTTCGAAGGAACCCAGCCGCTGACACCGTCGAAGCTGATGCAGGACCAGTCGCCTTGTTCACGATCGAATGTGATCGCTGTGTTAGCTGGCGTCTGCGTGGAACCCGGCGTCAAGGAAATGACGGCGCATTTGCCTTCGGGGCGATTGTGTCCGCAGGCGAAGACGTATGGCAGCGGCGTCGTGTCGGTGAAAACGCGCAGTGAACCGGGGTCGGATTTGGGTCGCACTTCGCACTTCGCCGATGGAGCCCCGGTAGGTGGGGTGTCGGAGATCTGCGCGCGCGCAATCGGAGCTGCCGCGGTAATTGCGGCGAGCAATAGCGAAGGTCCGATTTTTGCGGCGACACTCATGCCTCGTGGTCTTCGAATTGGTTGGGTAGATCGTCATCCTGCGGGCGATTTGGAAAAATGGGTTCGGCCTGTTCTCCGGTTGGCGTACCAAGCGCCTTTAGCACCCGGCTGGTATGGTGCCCTCGCCGCATGGCCATACGTCCAGTGCGCGACACCTCAAGAATGGTGTAGTTGCTCTCGCGCAAAACCTGAATAAGCCCTTCGATCTTGCTGGAGCTCCCAGTCATCTCGAGCATGATGGACTCAGGCGCAAGATCGACGACGCGGGCGCGGAATACGTTGGCCAGTTCGAAGATCTGCGAGCGAGAATGCAGCCCGTTAGGCTCCTGCGGGCCCGCGGCGACCTTGATAAGACAAAGCTCGCGGATAACAGCTTCGCTGCGGCCTACTTCGTCAACGTCAACGGTAATCTCAAGCTTGTAGAGCGATGCCTTGATGCGATGCGCGGCATGTTCAGGCGCCTCGCAGACAATCGTCATACGAGAGGTATCGGCGCGCTCGGACTCGCCTACCGTCAACGAGACGATGTTGATATTGAGGCGGCGAAAGAGCGAGGCGACTCGGGTGAGTACGCCGGGCTTGTCTTGAACTAAAGCTACGAAGGTGTGGAGCATGCATGCCTTTCAGTGCGGATTCTCATCGGAGTGGGGCAAGGAAGTGACGGGTGGCTTGGGATAGCTCGGGATAAAGGTCTTGGGAATTTCGAAGAGGATGAGTTCTCCGGGTTTTGCCTTAGGCCTGGCGTCGCTGCAGAGATTGCCTGTAGTGATCCCTGACTGGCGAATGGTGTCGAGGGAATAGTTGGTGTAGAGCTCGCCGCGCGGCCGGCAGTCGGCATACATATTCGAGAGGATGCGCATGATGGAGGCATGGCCAGTGTCTACGTCGATGATTCCGTTTTTGTCTGTGGCCATCGCTACGGATCCGATCTGGTCGACACGTAGGGCTACATTGAGCCTTTCGTCGGTGATGGGTTGATTGGTCTTGGCGTTGATGATTCTGATTTTGACGTGAGTTTGAGCATGCGCAACGACCGGCGTCAGCACAAGAAACGAAGCGAAAATAAAGTTGAAAAAACTGCATAATTTTCGCTCGCCCGAAAGCGACATTTTGTTGTCCACGTTTGCCATACTTTTCACCATTGTTTGTTCACCAAAAAACCACGCCCTGCACATCACTTTTCTCAAAAACCCCTGCAAAAAGACCAAATTCGGCCTTCCGCAGCCCAACATTTTTTCTGACCAAATACGTTATTCGTCCTCCGGAGTTTCGAGCAGAGGATCTTTTGTCGGACGACGCACCATCTCGTGTAGAGCCGCTCCGGGAGCGATCATCGGATAGACGCCATCCTCTTTTTCCACTTGGAAGTTGATAAGAAAAGCCTTACCGCTGGTCCGGGCCTTCGTCACCGTCGGCGTTACATCTCTGCGCTCAGAGACATGCGCCCCATCGATGCCGTGGGCCGCCGCCAGCTTGACGAAGTCCGGTGACAGAATCGGCGAAGCAGAATAGTTCTTCTCATAGAACGCCTCCTGCCACTGCCGCACCATCCCCAGGAACCCGTTATTTATCACCGCAATATTGATCGCAAGTCCTTCCTGCACAATAGTTGAGAGCAATATTGCGGTCATCTGGAACCCGCCATCACCAGCGATCACCCAGACATCTTTTTCAGGGCAAGCCACCTTCGCCCCAATGGCAGCGGGCAAAGCAAAGCCCATCGTGCCCAAACCCCCGCTGGTGACAAGGGTTCTGGAGACATCGTGCTTGTAATACTGGGCCTCCCACATCTGGTGCTGACCCACATCTGTAACGATAATGGTTTCTTTTTCCCGCCCAGCGGCTACGGCCTCACGCCAGATGTCGTTGATAACATGAGCCGCGTAAAGATGCCCGTTGTCCGGCAAATTGATAATGTCGCGAACAGCAGCATCACCCTTTATCGCATTGATCTCACGCAGCCAGCTGGTGTCCGACTGCTTCGAAAGCAGCGGCAGCAGCAGATCCAGAGTCTCGCGCAAATCACCTATCAGCGCAACGTCTGCCTTCACATTCTTATTGATCTCAGACGGATCGATCTCGATGTGGATCTTCTTCGCGTTGGGGGCGTAGCTGGCAAGGTTGCCGGTGACGCGGTCGTCGAAGCGCATGCCGAAGGCGAGCAACAAATCGGCTTGCTGGATGGCGTGGTTGACCCAAGACTCGCCGTGCATACCCATCATGCCCAGCGACAAGGGATGGTGCGTCGGGAACGCTCCAAGACCAAGCAGCGTACTCGCAACAGGTATCTGATGACGTTCAGCAAAAGCAATGACTTGCTGCTCAGCGCCGGACTGAATGATGCCATGACCCGCAAGAATGACAGGTTTTTTAGCGGCCTTGATGAGCTCGATGGCCTGCTGGATGGAGGAGCTTTCGGCGCGCAGCATAGGGTGCGGGCGGTAAGCATGTGGCGCGGCGGCGTCAAAGTCGAAGGTGGCGGTGGCCTGTTGGGCGTCCTTGGTGATGTCGACGAGGACGGGGCCGGGACGACCGGACTGGGCGATCTGGAAGGCTAGGCGGACGGTGGGCGCGATGTCTTCGGCGCGGGTCACGAGAAAGTTGTGCTTAGTGATGGGCAGGGTGATGCCGGTGATGTCGACTTCCTGGAAGGCATCGGAGCCGAGGACTTTGGAGGAGACCTGACCGGTGATGGCGACGATCGGGATGCTGTCGAGCATAGCTGTGGCGATGCCGGTCACGAGGTTGGTTGCGCCGGGGCCGGAGGTGGCCATGCAGACGCCGACCTTGCCGGACGCGCGGGCATAGCCGTCGGCCATATGCGAGGCGCCCTGCTCGTGGCGGACGAGGATGTGGTGGATGGGGAACTTGCGCAGGGCGTCGTAGATGGGGAGGATGGCTCCGCCGGGGTAGCCGAAGACGCGGTCTACGTTCTCTCCGGCGAGACTCGCCCAGAGGATTTCTGCTCCGGTGAGGGTGGGGTGGTGATTTTGAATTGTATTCATTGAATCTCTCCGGTTGCGGTCAATTTGGACAGGTGCTGGATATGCAGGTGTGCCTCATCGGCACCTGCCTGAACCTTGACTGACTTGTAAAGTTCTTCGGATTCTTGCCAGAGTTGTTGAATTTGCTCTTCTGCGTTAAGCACGGAGATTCGCAGAGCGTTGGTTAGGTCAAGAGCAGATCCGTACGGAGTGTCGCGATATATCGCAATTGCTTCTTCGATCTCGCTCTTTGCTTTCTGTATCTGTCCCAATTGAGAGTGCAAGTCTGCAACATGACGGAGGGTATAGGCGAGTTCGGCGGGGCGGTCGAGCTTTCGAAGTAGCAATAGGGCTTGATCGTAAAGCCAAGTGGCTCCGATTAAATCGCCTGCATCACGCCGCGCCTGGGCAGACTGATTCAATCCATTCGCGGCTGCTAGTGCGTCGTCCGGAACATTAGACTCAGAACTCTCTTCGACGCGCGATTTTTCTGGTCTTTTGTCATGGGTTACAAATGCCGCGAGCTTTTCCTTCGGAGTGATCATTGCTGCAATCCGTGTCTCATCAAGATCGTCGTACTCCGTATAAAGGATTTCCGCCCCATCCTCCAGCTTGTCGTAAATCAAGTAAAGGTCGCGTAGACCGCGGAAGCATTCTGTAACCTGTACACCATCGGAGTTCAGATAGGAACTGTTATACAGAGCACCTCGAGCGAGCGAATTCTCATATGCTTCCTCAAGAGAGTTAGCGCGGATGAGGATTTGGTTTACCCAGACGAGTGGTCCATCACCATTCGCAAAAGTGAACTCTTGAATGAGATCGGCTATAAACCATTCCATGTCCTTCGGTACCCATGGGATGTGCGAAGACTCTGAGGTCATGTTGTTACCGCTCCTTGGCTGGCACTGCTTACGGAGTTGGCGTATTTGGCGAAGACTCCGCGTTTGTAGCGGGGGGCCGGGGCTTGCCAGGATTTGAGGCGTTTGGCGATCTCTTCGGCTGGGACTTCGAGGCGGAGTTCGCGGTTGGGGATGTCGATGGTGATGGTGTCGCCTTCGTGGACGGCGGCGATGGGCCCTCCGAGCTGGGCTTCGGGGGCTACGTGGCCGGCCATGAGGCCGCGGGTGGCTCCGGAGAAGCGGCCGTCGGTGAGGAGGGCTACTGTTTCGGAGAGCTCGGGGATGCCTTTAATGGCGGCGGTGACGGCGAGCATCTCGCGCATGCCGGGGCCTCCGCGCGGGCCTTCGTAGCGGATGACGAGGACGTCGGAGGGGTTTATCTTGCCGGATTCGACGGCGGCGAAGCAGGCGTCTTCGCTGTCGAAGACGCGGGCCGGGCCTTGGTGGAAGAGGCGCTCGTGGCCGGCGACCTTGATGACGCAGCCCTCGGGGGCGAGGTTGCCCTTGAGGATGACGAGGCCGCCGGTGGGCTTCAAGGGCTTATCCAGTGTGTGGATGACTGGCTGGTTAGGGGTCTCGATGGCTGCCGAGGCTTCTTCGGCGAGGGTCTTCGAGGTGACGGTGATCTGGTCGCCGTGGAGGAGGCCAGCGTCTAGGAGACGCTTGGCGAGAAGGCGGGAGCCGCCTGCGTCCTGGTAGTCCTTGGCGACGTACTTGCCGCCGGGTGAGAGGTCGCAGATGAAGGGCACGTGCTCGCTGATCTTGTCGAAGTCGTCCATGGAGAGCGGGATGTTGAGCTCGCTGGCGATTGCGATGAGGTGGAGGACCGCGTTCGTTGAGCCACCAGATGCGCAGACGGCGGTGATGGCGTTCTCGATGGACTTACGGGTGAGGATCTTCGACGGGCGCAGGTCCTGACGGGCGAGCTGCATGACAAGCTTGCCGGCTTCGCGGGAGGCGTGGGCCTTGTCGGCGGACATGGCGGGAACGCCGGTGAGCTGGATGGGAGAGATGCCGAGGAACTCGCCAGCCATGGCCATGGTGTTAGCGGTGAACTGACCTCCACAGGCTCCTGGGCCGGGACAGGCTGCTGCTTCTACTTCTTCCAACTGGTCGTCGGTGATCTTTCCTGCGGCGTGGGAGCCGATGGCCTCGAAGACGTTGAGGATGGTGATGTCTTTGATGGAACCATCTGGTTGTTTTAGATGGCCCGGGGCGATGCTGCCGCCGTAGAGCATTAGGCCGGGGATATCGAGGCGGGCGAGTGCCATGATGGCGGCGGGCATGTTCTTGTCGCAGCCGGCGATACAGATGAGCCCGTCGAAGGAGTTACCGCGGGTAACGAGCTCGATCGAGTCGGCGATGACTTCGCGGGAGATGAGCGAGGCTTTCATGCCCTCGGTGCCCATGGTGATGCCGTCGGAGATAGTGACGGTGTTGAACTCCATGGGAGTTCCGCCGGCTTCGCGGACGCCCTGCTTGACGGCCTCAGCGACCTGGCGGAGATGGAAGTTGCAAGGGCCGATCTCGGTCCAGGTATTGGCGATGCCGATGATGGGCTTGTGAAGGTCTTCTTTGGAGAAGCCTACGCCGCGCAGATAGGAGCGGGCCGCAGCACGTGATGGGCCTTCGGTGAGGACTATGGAGTTTTTCTTCGGGTTGATTTCGTTGGACATTTGTTCCTCTAAAAAGTGAAAACCGACCACGGATGACGCGGATAAAAGCGGATCAAAACAAATAGCAGCAAAGATTCCTTGCTGTGCTTGAAAGACTTCGCTTACTGCGGTGCTGAGCTTGTGACGGTGTTGCGTGGTTTGAGCCAGAATTCGGCATCGTGTTTGAACTCGTAGGAGTCCAGTTCGGATTCGTGGCGCAGCGTGAGGCCTATATCGTCGAGGCCGTTCAGGAGGCAGTATTTTCGGAAGGGGTCGATTTCGAACGTGCCGCTGAAGCCTTCGTCGTCGGTGATGGTCTGGGCTTCAAGGTTGATGGTGATCTTGTGTGTGGGATTATTTGTGGAGCGGTCCATGAGTGTCTGCACGTCGGCTTCGGAGAGGCGGACGAGGATCATGCCGTTTTTGCCGGCGTTGGAGAAGAAGATGTCGGCGAAGCTGGGGGCAATGACGGCGAGGAAGCCGAAGTCTGTAAGGGCCCAGGCAGCATGCTCGCGGGAGCTGCCGCAGCCGAAGTTTTTGCCGGCGATGAGGATCTTCGCGCCCTTGTGATGGTGTTTGTTGAGAACGAAGTCCGGGTGGGGCTCGCCAGCATTGGGACCTTCCTGGATGCGACGCCAGTCGTAAAAGAGGAAGTCGCCGTAGCCGGTACGCTCGATGCGCTTGAGGAACTGCTTGGGGATGATCTGGTCGGTGTCGACGTTAGGGCGGTCGAGAGGGACGGCGTGGCTGGTGAGGACGTTGATGGGATGCATTATTTCGCCTCCGTCTGTGCGGGCTGATTTTTGAATTGCCAGTTGCGGATGTCGGTGAAGTGGCCAGTGATGGCGGCGGCGGCGGCCATCTGTGGGCTGACAAGATGGGTGCGGCCGCCGCGGCCCTGGCGGCCTTCGAAGTTGCGGTTCGAGGTACTGGCGCAGCGCTCGCCGGGGGCGAGGATGTCGGGGTTCATGCCGAGGCACATGCTGCAGCCGGGCTCGCGCCAGTCGAAGCCTGCTTCGGTAAAGATTATGTCGAGGCCTTCTTTTTCGGCTTGTGCTTTTACTGCTTGCGAGCCGGGAACGACCATCGCGGAGACGGTGCTGGCGACGTGATAGCCGCGCACGACCGATGCGGCGGCGCGTAGGTCTTCGATGCGGGCGTTGGTGCAGGAGCCGATGAAGGCGCGGTCGATGGCGATCTGCTCGATGGGCGTGCCAGCCTTGAGGTCCATGTATTCAAGAGCGCGCTCGAAGGCTTTTTTGTCGGCTTCGCTGGCGTTGGGGTCGGGCAGGGGGACGGTCGATTTGACGCCGGTGACCATGCCGGGTGAAGTGCCCCAGCTTACCGTGGGCGTGATGTCGGCGGCGTCAAGGTTGAGTTCGCGGTCGAATATTGCTCCTTCATCTGTTACAAGTTCAGACCAGTGAGCTACGGCTTGATCCCAAGCGGTGCCGGTGGGGGAGAAGCGACGACCCATGAGGTAGGCGAAGGTGGTGGCGTCGGGAGCGATCATGCCGGCGCGGGCACCGGCTTCAATGCTCATGTTGCAGATGGTCATGCGACCTTCCATGGAGAGAGCACGGATGGCGGAGCCCGCATACTCGACGACGTGGCCGGTGGCTCCGGCGGTGCCGATCTCGCCGATGATGTGGAGGACGATGTCTTTTGCCGTGACGCCGGTGGGGAGCTTGCCTTCGACGTTGATGCGGAAGGTTTTGGGCTTGTCCTGCGGGAGGGTCTGGGTGGCCATGACGTGCTCGACTTCGCTGGTGCCGATACCGAAGGCGAGTGCTCCGAAGGCTCCGTGGGTGCTGGTGTGGGAGTCGCCGCAGACGATGGTCATGCCGGGTTTGGTGAGGCCGAGCTCTGGGCCGATGATATGGACGATGCCCTGATTAGGAGACTGGACGTCGAAGAGCTCGACGCCGAAGTCTGCGCAGTTTTTGCGGAGGGCTTCGATCTGCTTCGAGGCGATCTGGTCGATGATGTGGAGGCGGTCTTCGACGCTGCTTGTGGGGACGTTGTGATCCACCGTGGCGACGGTGCGATCAGGGCGGCGGAGCTTGCGGTTGGCCATACGGAGGCCGTCGAAGGCCTGCGGCGATGTGACCTCGTGGACGAGGTGGAGGTCGATGTAGAGGATCGCGGGTTCGCCCGCAGGTTCGGCTACGAGGTGCTGTTGCCAGACTTTTTCGAAGAGTGTCTTTGGTGTCTTGTTCATGGGTGTGCCTTTTGTCCGGTTTGGAGCCTGGTGGTGCTGTTTGCGCCGATGGCGGCGGGCGAGATTTGATGCGGTGTGCCGTCGGGGTCGACGAGGATGGCGTTGGTGATGTGCTGGAGGACGGTGGTGCCGGAGGCCGGTTCGGCGGTCCAGCGGGCTATGCTGTGCATCAGCGCAGAGGAGATGTGGTCGGGTTCGATCGGGTGGTTCGTGAAGAGCCACATGGTGTACTCGGCATCAGGCTGGTCAGGGGTTTTGTTGTCTTTGACCCAGTCGATGGCGGAGAAGACGACGAGAGGATGGGGGCTGCCGAGGTCGACCCAGAGGAGGCCACGAGAGGGACAGAAACGGTAGACGCAACCGGTGATGGTGACGTAGCGATTATCGTCGGCGAGGACTTTGTCGGGGACCGAGAGAAAGTCGAGTGCCGTCTCGGCGAGGGACTTGTAGCCGGTCTTCGGGTTGCCCCAGAAGATTTGCGGAGCGGTGAGGTATTGGGCAAGGAAGGGACGAAACCGCGGGTCCAGTACCAGGTCGTTCTCGCGGCCGTCGGCGGGGGGAGGGGCGTATTTCCAAAGCCACTCGAGATTTTCTTTCGGTTGTTTTTTCGGCCTGTCGATTTGGGGCGAGGATATCTGCGCAGGCACCGCCATCGGGGCCAGGGTGAGAAAGACGACGGCGAGTTGGAGGAACTGGCGCATTGGAAGAACGCTTACCTCATGGTTGAAGCTGTACTAACACCGAAAAAGCAGATCCTACGGATGACAACCAATAGAACAAACAGTGACAAATACAACAGCAATTGCAAAAAGCGGGTTCTTCGCTTCGTTCAGGATGACAGGCTTTAGTAGCGAAGGACGCGCGCGTTGTTTAGACGGCGTGCATGGCCTGGCGGCGGTCGATGGATTCGGCCAGAGCCTGATGAACCAGCTTGCCCATCTCCTGCGTCGTCACTGGCGTTTGGCCGGGCTCTTGGCCGCGAGCTATGTCGGCGGTACGGTAGCCGGCGTTGAGAACTTTGTGGACGGCGGCTTCTACGGCCTTTGCGTCCTGCTCGAGGTTGGCGGAGTGGCGAAGGACCATGGCGGCGGTGAGGATCGCGCCGAGCGGGTTTGCTTTGCCAGTTCCGGCGATGTCTGGAGCTGATCCGTGTACAGGCTCATAAAGATTGACAGCTCCACCGATTGTGGCCGAGGGCAACATTCCGAGCGAACCGGTGATGACGCCAGCTTCGTCGGAGAGGATGTCGCCGAAGAGATTCTCGGTGAGGACGACATCGAAGTTGCGAGGTGTGTTCATGATGTGCATCGCCATGGAATCGACGAGCTGGTGCTCTAGTGTGACTTCGGGGTAATCCTTGGCGACTTCGGTAACGGTGGCGCGCCAGAGCTGCGAGACTTCTAGGACGTTGGCTTTATCGACGGATGTGACTTTCTTGCGACGCTTGGCTGCGAGTTCGAAAGCTACGCGGGCTACGCGCGTGATCTCGGTTTTCGTGTAACGCATGGTGTTGATTGCTTCTTCACTGTCACGGTCCCACCAGCGAGGGGCGCCGAAGTAGAGGCCGCCGAGGAGCTCGCGGACAAAGAGGATGTCGACGTCCTTGGTGACTTCGGGGCGAAGGGGAGAGCTTGCGCTAAGGGCGGTGTAGGCGATCGACGGACGAAGGTTCGCGAAGCCGCCGAGGGCTTGTCGTAACTGAAGGAGTCCAGCTTCGGGGCGCTTGTCGGGCGTGAGCGCGTTAAACTTGTTGTCGCCCACGGCACCGAGAAGGACGGCCTCAGAGTCGAGCGCGACATCGAGAGTGCCTGTAGGGAGGGGAGAGCCATGTTCGGTGATGGCGATACCACCGATGGGGGCTTCGACGAAGGTAAAATCGTGGCCGCCGAATTCTGCTACCGCGCGCAGGATGTTGGTGGCTTGCTGGGTGACTTCGGGGCCGATGCCGTCGCCGGCGAGAACTGCAATTTTGAGACGCATTGGGTCTTCCCTTAAAGTTCGAGTGCTGGTCGCGTTTAGTGCGTCAGCGTCTGAGTTTTTTCGGTCTGCAGCAGGCCGATGAGGTCTTCGTCATAAATCAGCTTCTTGCGGTCTGCGAGCTCAGTGAAGCGGGCATAGATTTCGTCTATCTCTTGCTTGGAAAAGGCACGACCGAGTTCGGCAAGACGATGCTCAAGGGCGCGACGCCCGGAGTGCTTGCCCAAAACGATACTGTTTGCGGTGACACCTACAGAGGCCGGCGTCATGATCTCGTAGGTAAGGGGATTTTCAAGAACGCCATGCTGGTGAATGCCGCTCTCATGCGCGAAGGCGTTCTTGCCGACCACTGCTTTATTGGGCGCGACTTTATGATTGACGATCTCCGACAGCAGCGCGCTGGTGGGATAGAGTTGTGCGTTTACGATGTTGGAGGTGTAGGGCAGAACATCGTGGCGAACAAGCAGAGCTGCAGCCACTTCTTCCAAAGCTGCGTTTCCAGCCCTTTCGCCGATGCCATTCACCGCAACCTCTACCTGTCGCGCACCGCCTTCAATCCCGGCAAGAGTATTGGCGACCGCGAGGCCGAGATCGTCATGGCAGTGCGTGGAGAAAATTACCTTCTCCATGCCCGGAAGCTGCTTCAGCATGCGAAAAATAGCGGCGTATTCGGATGGGGTGATGTATCCGACGGTGTCCGGAATGTTGATGGTGGTCGCACCTGCCTGTACAGCGACTTTGACCATGGAACAAAGGTAAGCAGGGTCGCTGCGAGTGGCGTCCATGGGAGAAAACTCGACGTCATCGACCAGCGAACGGGCAAGTCTGACCGACTCTCCGGCGAGATCGAGTGCTTGATTTCGCGAAAGCTTCATCTGATGTTGGAGATGAATGTCGGATGAAGAAAGAAATGTGTGGATTCGATTCAGGCTGGCTGGTTCCACAGCACGGGCGGCAGACTCGATATCGATTGGTTTGGCGCGAGCCAGCGCGGCGATACGCACGCCTTTAACCTCGGCAGCAATGGTGCGTACTGATTCGAAGTCTCCCGTAGATGCGATGGGAAAACCTGCCTCGATGATATCGACGCCCAGATTGGCAAGTTGGTGCGCGAAGCGTAATTTTTCGGCGTGGTGCATGGTGCAGCCGGGGGACTGTTCTCCATCGCGGAGAGTGGTGTCGAAGAAGACGATCTGGTTGGTTTCGCTCATAGGAGGTAACACTCTCGATCTGGAAATCATCATAATGCAGGCTTATGATGATTTCCACATGTATCATAAATTCTAATTGGCGCATTCAGTACGCCCAACAGTTGCAGCAGGAGGCGAAGGCTTGGACCTGATCCAGATGGAGACGTTTCTGGCGGTAGCAGAGGAGCGGAGCTTTTCGCGTGCGGCTGCACGACTCCATCGTACTCAGCCAGCGGTAAGTCAGGCAATTGCGAAGCTCGAGGGGGAGTTGGGGGAGGTATTGTTCGAGCGGTCATCGCGCGATGGGACGCTGACGGATGCTGGCGAGGTGCTGCGGGAGTACGCGGCCAAGTTGTTGAATCTGCGGAATGAGGCGACTGGGGCGCTGACCGAGCTGCGGGCGTTACATCGAGGCAGACTAAATATAGCGGCGAATGAGTACACATGTTTGTACCTGCTGCCTTTGCTGGATGAGTTTCGACGACAGAATCCAAGGATCAAGCTGGCGGTGCAGCGGTCACTGGCGAGCAGAATTTCGGACGAAGTGCTGATGCATTCGGTAGAACTGGGGGTACTGTCGTTTCGGCCAGATGACGCGCAGGTGAAATCGATGGTGGTCTATCGGGATGAGTTGGCCTTCGTGGTAAATCCGACGCATCCGTTGGCGAATGCGGAGAAGGTTTCGATTCGGCAGCTGGGGACGCAGAATTTTATTGCCCATAATATTTCGTCGCCGCAACGGCAGAAAGTGATTCAGGCGTTCAAACGGCATAAGACCCGGCTCCAGATGGGGGTGGAGTTGCCTTCGCTGGAGGCGATCAAGCGGTTTGTGGAGATGGGGAACGGGGTGGCACTCGTTCCAGGGCTGACAGTCAGGACGGAACTGCACAGTGGCGCGCTTGTGCGAGTGCATGTGCCGGAGCTGCAGATTGAGCGAAAGTTGCGGCTGGTGTATCGGCGGCAGGCCAGTTTGTCGCACGCGGCGCTGGCATTTTTGAAGGTGGTGGAGGATTATGCGGCTGCGCATGGGGATCCTTATTGCTTTCTGCCTGAACGTGGGGTGTAGGTTTAGCGAAGATTTTTTGCTACTCGCAGAACATTTTGTGACGAAATCGCGTCTGAAAGAGCAGACTTGGATGCCGGAGCTTCCGTCCGGCTGTAGTCATGAGGTGACACTCGATGAAAATGACGATGTTTCGTAAAGCAGGGATGCAGACGGCCATGCTGGCGCTCTGTACCACCACTCTGTATGTGGCGCCGATGATGGCGCAGGATACTGCGCCGCCGGCACCCCCGGCCGGCCAAATGCGTGGAGGGCCGGGCCACAGGGGCGACATGGTAGAGATGCTGACCAAGAAGCTGAACCTGACGCCGGATCAGGTGACCCAGGTGAAGGCTATCAACGATGATTCTATGACGCAGGCGAAGGCAGTTCGTGACGACAGCTCGCTGTCGCAGGCCGATAAGCGGTCGAAGATGATGGATATTCATAAGGCATCGCAGGACAAGATTCGCGGTGTACTGACGGACGAGCAGAAGACCAAGTATGACGCGATGCAGGCCGAGATGAAGGCGAAGATGCAGGAACGGCGTCAGCAGGGTGGAGGCGATGCGCCACCGCCACCAGCTCCCCCGCAGTAAATTTGGCGGGTTTGTGGTTGAAATTTACAAGTTGCAGTGGGCCGGAGGGGGCAGCTTCTCCGGCCTTCTTGCGTGTCGGGTCCGTTTGCGGGGCGCCGGTGCGGTTACAATGAAGGACAAGTGATCATGGCTCTCCGTAACACTTCATGCGCGTTGCCTGCGGGACAGCGTACGACGTTGCGGACCAATTTGAAGGGATCTATCGAAGAATGAAGAAAACGATGTTGTTGGGGGCGCTGATGTTGATGGCGGCTGCCGGATATGCGCAGGAGAGTCGGCAGGACGCGAGCGTGAGCGCCATTGGAGTATTTGGTCCGCAGGTGAACGGGAACGCGGTTCAATTGAATTCAACCGGCACGGTAGGCTTTCTGGGCAGCTATCGTTACATGCTGACTCCCCGGAGCGCGCTTGAGCTGAACTACGGCTTCGCTCAAAACTCGATTGCGTACCGGACGAGTTTTGTGCCGAACGCACGTATTCACACGCGACAGCAGGAGATCAGCGGAGCGTACGTGTATAACATGAACTTCCGCAACTTCAATCCGTTTCTCGAAGCCGGCGTGGGCGCGATGCTCTTCTCTCCGATTCGGGACTCCAGGACGACGCAGCTGGATGCCAAGCGGAATACGAACATCGGGGCGCTGTTTGGCGGTGGTATCGCCTATGAGCTGAGCCCCAGCTTCGACATTCGTGTCCAGTATCGCGGCTTTGTGGTGAAGGCTCCAGATTTCGGCAATACAGACTTCAAGACCAACCGCTATCAAGTCATCTCGATGCCTGCCGTCGGAGTGGCTTACCACTTCTAATTTGCTCGGTCTGTTTCTGATACCCCCTCCCCCGCCGGGTGGGGGTATTTTTATGCTTATCGCTTTTATTTTGTTGCGTTTACGGAGGATGTGCGGCCGTAAAATATTCTATCTAAAAGGTTTACCTGCAAAATATTGTGGATCAATGGGTTACGGACAATGAAAAGGCCCCTGCCAATGGCAGGAGCCTTTGTTTTTTTGCTCTATTTTAAAGTATATCAGGTTTGGAGAATCTTTTTTGCAAATGCATGTTATTGATTCGATGCGGTTTGTGAAGAAAATGACTTGACAAGGTTTTATGGGGGTTCGAGGAGAAGCAGATGGCGGGGTATTTTTTCGAATAGATTTCAGACCGTACTTGCCGGGTAATAAGCAGCTACTACTTTTAGACAGGGGCCTTCCATGTGCGGGTTGCTGGTGGTGTGGCCATAGCGTACCTTTTGTTGGTGGTTAAAACTGCGGAGGATCGTGCGTGACGTCGTTAGTTGAAGGTCAGAATCTGGATTCGAGTTTGCGGGAAAATCGGGTGTTTGCTCCATCTGCGGAGTTTGCTGCCAAGGCCCACGTGAAGAGCGTGGAAGAGTATGAGGCGATGTACCGGCGAAGCGTGGAGCAGCCGGAGGAGTTCTGGGCTGAGGCGGCGGGGGAGTTGGAGTGGTTCGCACCGTGGACGAAGGTGCTGGAGCCGGGTAAGGATGGTTCGGGGTTCGGGGCGAAGTGGTTTATCGATGGGAAGCTGAATGTTTCGTATAACTGCGTCGATCGTCATGCTCTGGGTGCGCGGAAGGACAAGGTGGCGCTGCTGTGGGAGGGGGAGCCGGGTGAGGTGCGGCGGCTGACCTATGGCGATCTGCGTGAGCGGGTGCAGCGGTTTGCGAATGTTCTGAAGGGGTTGGGGATCAAGAAGGGCGACCGCGTCGCGATTTATATGGGGATGTGTCCGGAGCTGGCGATTGCGCTGCTGGGGTGCGCGCGGATTGGCGCGGTACATTCGGTGATCTTTGGCGGGTTTGCGGCGCATGCGATTGTGGATCGCGTAAATGACTCGGAGTGCGTGGCCGTGATTACGCAGGATACGAGCTACAGGCGCGGCACGGAGATCAAGCTGAAAGCGATTGTGGATGAGGCGCTGGAGCAGTGCCCGACGGTGAAGAATGTTGTGGTGTATCGGCGGTCGGATACGGACGTGAAGATGAAGGAAGGGCGCGACATCTGGTGGGATGAAGCGATGCTGACGGCAGAGCATGTGTGCGCGCCGGAGTGGATGGATGCGGAGGATCCTCTGTATCTGCTGTATACGTCGGGGACGACGGGGAAGCCGAAGGGGCTGGTGCATACGACGGGTGGGTACTCGGTGCAGACTTACCTAACGAGTAAATATGTTTTTGATTTGCAGGAGGACGATGTTTACTGGTGCACGGCGGATATCGGGTGGGTGACCGGGCATAGCTATGTGGTGTATGGGCCGTTGCAGAATGGCGCGACGGTGGTGATGTACGAGGGCGCACCGAACTGGCCGGAGTTTGACCGGTTCTGGAAGATCGTCGATGCGCATAAGGTGACGGTGTTCTATACGGCTCCGACGGCGATCAGGGCGTTTACGAAGTGGGGCGCGGAGTGGGTGCGGAAGCACTCGCTGGCTTCGCTAAGGCTGCTGGGAACGGTGGGGGAGCCGATTAATCCTGAAAGCTGGATGTGGTTCCATCGCGAGGTTGGCAAAGAACGGTGCCCGATTGTGGATACGTACTGGCAGACGGAGACGGGCGCAATTATGATTGCGCCGATTCCGGGAGCAGTGGCGACGAAGCCAGGATCGGCTACCCGTCCGTTTTTTGGAATTGTGCCTGAAGTGGTTACAAAAGAAGGAGAGCCGGTGCCGGACGGTCAAGGCGGGCTGCTGGTGTTCCGGACGGCGTGGCCTTCTATGGCGCGGACGGTGTATGGGAATCCGGAGCGGTATGAGAAGGCCTACTGGAGTGAGATTCCAGGGAGCTATTTTACGGGCGATGGTGCTCGGCGGGATGCGGATGGGTACTACTGGCTGATGGGCCGCGTGGATGACGTGCTGAATGTGAGTGGGCATCGATTGGGCACGATGGAGGTGGAGTCGGCGCTGGTGGCGCATCCTAAGGTCGCGGAGGCTGCGGTGGTTGGGCGGCCACATGATCTGAAGGGGCAGGCTATTTGTGCTTTTGTGACGCTGGAGATGGGGCACGTTGTCAGCGAAGATCTGCGGCAGGAGATTCGGGAGTGGGTGGCCAAGGAGATTGGTGCGCTGGCTCGACCGGATGATGTGCGGTTTACTGAGGCGCTGCCGAAGACGCGGAGTGGGAAGATTATGCGGCGGTTGTTGAGGGAGCTGGCTACTACCGGTGAGGTGAAGGGCGATACGACTACGCTCGAGGATTTTGGGGTGATTGCTAAGCTGCGCGGGGATGAGGAGTAGCGGTATCTACTATTGGTAGATATCAATGAGGGCCACGCCATGGCATCAATCGCCAAACTATTTCGTAACGGAAGAAGCCAGGCTGTAAGGCTGCCGATAGAGTTTCGCTTTCCGGGTGAAGCGGTGAAGATTCGTCGAGTTGGTCTTGGTGTTTTGCTTGAGCCGCTTACGGCGGATGTGGAGGCGTGGTTCCGTGAAATGGATGAGCTTCGAAAAGAGTCATTTCTGAAAGAAGGCAGGAACCAACCAAAGATGCCTGTACGAAAGATCTTTTGATGTATCTGCTTGACACGAATGTTTGCATTGCAATCATCAAGGGAAGACCGGGAATTGTTCGGAAACGGTTTCACCTGGCCGTGACAGAGGGGACGAGTCTGTTTGTCTCCTCTGTCTCAAATTTCAAGCTGTGGTATGGAGTGGAGAAAAGCGATCGGCAACAAATCAACCAGATGTTGGTTGAGAGTTTCCTTTCGGGCCCTTTGCAGGTTTTGAGCTTTGATGAAGAAGATGCGAAGCGTGCAGGCGAGGTTCGCGCCATGTTAGAACTGCAAGGCAAAATGATAGGGCCGTTTGATACCTTGATTGCGGGACCGGCGTTGCGCCACGAATTGATTTTGGTAACTGCGAATACACGAGAGTTTTCGCGAGTGAAGGGTCTCGAATTGGAAAACTGGGGCAAATGAGCGAACGCTGACCAGTTACGCTAGCGGAGGTTGTTGGCGGGTTTGGTGGGTAGGGTGAAGTGGAAGGTGGTGCCCTGGTTGGGGGTGCTGGTGGCCCAGATGCGGCCTCCGTGGTGGGCTATGATGCTGCGACAGATGGCGAGGCCGAGGCCGGTGCCGCCCTTGGCGCGGGAGTCGGAGGCGTCGAGCTGGTGGAAGCGGTCGAAGATGTGCTCGATCTTGTCGGCGGGGATACCTGAGCCCTGGTCGCGGACTTCGATGAGGGCTTCGTTGCTGTCGAGATTGCGGGCGGTGAGGTGGATCTCGCTGCCGGTGGGGGAGAACTTGATCGCGTTCGAGATGAGGTTGCTGAGGGCTTGCAGGATGCGGTCGGAGTCGGCCCAGACGCTGACGCCATGAGCGCTGAAGAAGATGCGGGTGGCGGGCTTGGGTGTGGTTGACTGCTGCATGCCAGCGGCGCGGCGGAGGAGGTCTTCGGCGCTGCACATGGTGGGGTGGAGCTCGGCTTTACCGCTGCTGATGCGCTCAAGGTCGAGGATGTCGTTGACGAGGCGGACGAGGCGGTCGGTATTGCTGATGGCGATCTCGAGCATCTGCTGGGTCTTCTCGGGGCGAGAGGCGAGTGCGCCGCCGGAGAGGAGCCCGAGGGCACCACGGATGGAGGTGAGCGGGGTGCGAAGCTCGTGGGAGACGGTGGAGATGAACTCGTCCTTCATGCGGTCGAGGGCGCGGCGCTCGGTGGTGTCGGTGAAGGCGACGACGACGCCGACGGCTTTGGGTTTGCTGTCTTGGGCCTGCGTCTCGTACTGGGATTCGATTTGGGGGCGGGCGACGTAGTCGACGGGGAAACAGGTGCCGTCTTTGCGCCAGAAGACCTCGTCGGAGACGCGGACGGTGTCGAGGTTGGCGAGGGACTTGCGGATGGGTGAGTCTTCGGAGGCGAAGGCGGTGCCGTCGGGACGGGTGTGGTGGATGAGGTCGTGCAGGTTGCGGCCGAGTATCTCTTCTTTTTTGTAGCCGAGCATCTGTGCGGCGGCGACGTTGGCGACGGTGACGTTGCCGTTGAGGTCGATGGCGAAGATGCCGTCGCCGACGGACTCGAGGATGGAATCGGACTGGCGGGTGAGGGTGCGGAGCCGGCCTTCGGCGCGGACTTGTTCGCTGATGTCGACGCCGAAGCCGAGGACGTAGGGGGTGCGGCCAGGGACGTCGATGAGCTTGTTGCGGTAGGCGATGACGCGGATCTCGCCGTCGGCGTGGGAGAGGTGGAGGAGGCCCTGGGCTTCGCCGGTCTCGGCGATCTTTTTGAGGTAGACCTGCATGGAGGCGCGGCGATCTTCGGGGATGAAGTCGCTGAGGGAGCGGTTGAGCATGGCGTCGACGGTGCGGCCGATGGTCTCTGCGCCGTGAGCGTTGATGGAGAGGAGGTTTCCTTTGAGGTCGTGGGTGCAGACGATGCCGAGGGAGCCTTCGACGAGCTGGCGGTAGCGGGCTTCGCTTTCGCGGAGGGTGGCTTCGGCGGCGCGCTGGGTGGTGACGTCGATGCCAGTGGCGATGATGAAGCCGACTTGGCCCTGGGTGTCGCGGAGGGCGGTGGCGGACCAGGCGATGCGGCGGAGGGTACCGTCGCGGTTGAGCCACTGGTTTTCGAAGGCGGCGGGGAAGGCACCGGCGCGGAGACGCTCGAAGGTGGCGATGGCATCGGGGATCTCGCTGCGGGGGATGAGCCTGTCCCAGGTGTAGCGGCCGACGAGGGTGGCGAACTCGTACCCGGAGGCGACCTCGCAGGCGCGGTTGAAGCGGACGATGCGGCCGGCGGTGTCGAAGACGGCGACGAGGGCGCCGATGGTGTCGAGGACGGCGGAGACGAAGTTGCGCTCGACGGTGAGGGCGGACTCGACGCGTTGACGGGAGCGGGCGGCGCGGTCCATCTGGCGAATGCGGCCGTTGAGCTCGAGGCGGGTAATGACCTGACGGCTGAGGATGCTGAGGGCGTCGGATTGCTGCGGGGTGAGACGGCGAGCGGCGGGATCGAGGACGAGAAGAGCGCCGATGCTGGTGCCGCCGGGAGTGGTGAGAGGGGCGCCGGCGTAGAAACGATAGGAGCGGCCTTCGACATAGATGCCGTCGGGAGCGAAGTCGGGGTGGTGGCGGGCATCCTGGATCTCGTAAATAGAGTCACCGAGGATGGTGGTTTCGCAGGGTAAGCTGCCGAGAACGAGCTCGGTGGCATCGATGCCGGTGCGAGCCTTGATATAGATGCGGTCGGAGTCGATCAGCGAGATGGCTGCGATGGGAGTACCGCAGAGCTGAGCGGCGAGCCGGGTGATGTCGTCGAGGACGGGATCCGAGGCGGTAGTCAGAACCTCGTACTGGCTGAGGGCTTCGATTCGGAGAGCTTCGTCTTTGACCAGGAGAGCGTTCATCTGACTTCTTGATGGTAGGAGATGGTATTGCAATTTCGCACTGCTACTTTAGGTGTAGCGAGCGGGCTAAGGCTTTGGAAGCACACAGCATTCACCTGCTTCCGGAGGCTCGTTGGCGCTTGCATCCATCGCTACTTTCCAGTTGCCGTCGGGCATTTTTTTCCACACGGTGAAGTAGCGTCCGGAGATGACGACGGGATTCCCGTTATGGTCCTTCGAATGGCCTTCGTAATGGCCCCAGGTGAAGCCCATGTCGTTGGAGGGCCCCATCTGTGCTCCCTGCGGGGTCCAGGTGAGTTGATAGTCTTTGGGATCCCACTGGGCCTGGGCGGAGATGTTGGCGCGGCCGAGGACGGCGGGGCGGCCATTGTTGAGGGTGACGGCGTCATCGGCGAACCAGGTGCTGAAGGCTTTGCCTCCTTCAGAGGCAACGGCCCTGGAGAAGCGGCCTTCGAGCTCCATGAGAAGAAGGACGCCGGGAGTGAGGGTAGGTTGAGCAAGGGGGCTTGTTGTAGCAGAGGATGTGCCTAGCGGGTCGAAGGCAGCGGCGTTGTTCGTCTGGATTGCCGGAGCTGCGAGGGACTGAGCTGCTGCGAGCGGGAGTGCGGAGACGAGGCAGAGCAGTACTGCGAGCCTGTGCGGTATACGTGACTTCGACATGGGAACCTCAGCGAATGGCGTGTCAATGGCGTGTCAAGGGATCAAAGGCAGTGGGTCAATCAAAAATAATTTTCAGAGTGAGGTGCTGCCCTGTGAGTTAGACGGGCTGCTGGCGCAATCTGGAGTGCGGCAATTTTTTTGTGAATCCGCTGTTACAAGGATAGCTGCTTGAGCGGTCTTATCCATTCCCTGTTGGCGCAGATTTTCGGTGACTTTCGTAATGTGAGTTCGGGGGCGAATGGGGGAGGGGGATTATCGGTGGAGATGCTGGTATTCTGCGCGGAATGGGGAAATTTAATTCTGAGCGTGTGTTGCTGGCGGTGGCTGCTTGTTTGCTGGCTTTGGGGATTGCATTGGGTGTGGTGCGGGGGACGTCGCTGCATGGTTTAGCGATGGCGATGCGATGGCTGGGTGTGGCGTTGTTGATGGTGTTTGCGTGGCGGCGACGGTCGTTGACGCCGTGGATTTTTGTGGCGATGGTGGCGGGGGCGGAGTTGGGGTTCGACGCGCCGGGGGTGGCGGTACAGCTGCGGGTATTCAGCGACATCTTTCTGCGGCTGATCAAGACGATTGTGGGGCCGTTGATTCTGGGGACGCTGATCTCGGGGATTGCGGGGCATGGTGACCTGAAGGGCGTCGGGCGGATGGCGTGGAAGAGCCTGGTGTACTTTGAGGTGGTGACGACGCTGGCGCTGGTGATTGGGCTGGTGGCGATCAATGTGACGAAGGCCGGGGTGGGGCTGAGTGTGCCGGTGTCGAGAACACAGGTTTCGGAGTCGGGAGTTGTAACCGCGCCAGCGGCGGCTCCGGCGATGCGGTGGCAAGATTTTGTGCTGCATGTGTTTCCGGAGAACCTGGCGAAGGCGCTGGTTGAGGGGCAGATTTTGCAGGTGTCGGTGTTTGCGGTGTTGTTTGGAATTGCGCTGGCGATGCTGGGGGAGAGGGGCGCGCCGATGCTGCGGCTGGCGGAGAGCTTGAGCGAGGTGATGTTCAAGTTTACGAACATCGTGATGTACTTTGCG
>Ga0193753_10000206_pt1 | contig 57257 bp, 51 predicted proteins | sample H1c2metaG_FD_144925 | JGI IMG/M metagenome (GOLD analysis project Ga0193753, IMG submission 144925) | Soil microbial communities from a riparian zone of the East river system, Colorado, United States - H1c2 | ecosystem: Environmental > Terrestrial > Soil > Riparian zone | place: USA: East...
GAAACGCTGGAGCTGCTGGAGGAAATGCTGGCCGATTACCCTGGTACGCTGCTGCTGGTCAGCCACGACCGCGACTTCCTCGACAACGTGGTGACTTCGACGATCGTCATGGAAGGCGACGGCCGCGTCGGCGAGTACGTCGGTGGATACACCGATTGGCTGCGGCAACGGGCGATCGCGGCATCCGCGCCCGCGAATTCGTTGAAATCGGCCGCAGCCGCGCCGGCGCCCATCGCCGCGCCTGCGAAGCGCAAACTGGGCTACAAGGAAACGCGCGAGCTGGAGGCGCTTCCCGCCCGGATCGAAGCGCTCGAAACACGCATGGCCGAACTGACCGCGCAGATGAACGACCCCGGCTTCTACCAGCGCGACGGCGGCGCGATCGTCGCGCACGGCGACACGCTGGCGGCCACCCAGGCCGAGCTCGATGCCGCCTATGCGCGCTGGTCGCAACTGGAGCAATGACATGATCGTCGTCCACCATCTCAACAACTCCCGCTCGCAGCGCGTGCTGTGGCTGCTGGAAGAGCTAGGGCTCGACTACGAGATCGTGCGCTACCAGCGCGATCCTGAAACCATGCTGGCGCCGCCGGAGCTGCGCCGGGTGCATCCGCTGGGCAAGTCGCCGGTGGTGGTGGATGGCGACGACGTGCTGGCCGAGTCGGGCGCGATCCTGGAAACGCTGCTGGAGCGGCACGACACCGGGCACAAGCTGTCGCCGCCGCCGGCAACGCCGGAGCACCTGCGTTACCGCATGTGGATGCATTACGCCGAAGGCTCGGCGATGCCACCGCTGCTGATGAGCCTGGTGTTCAGGCGGATCAAGTCGGCGCCGATGCCGTTCTTCGCCAAGCCGATCGCGCGCGGCATCGCCGACAAGGCGCTGAAGACTTTCGTCGGTCCGCAACTGAAGGTGCATTTCGACTACATGGAAAGCCAGCTGCAGCAACAGGGCGAGGCGCCGGCGTGGTTCGCAGGACGGTTCTCGGCGGCCGATATCCAGATGAGCTTTCCGATCGAGGCCGGCGCGGTGCGCGTGGGTTACCAGCGCTATCCGAACCTGGCCTCGTTCCTGCAGCGCATCCAGGCGCGGCCCGCCTATCAGCGAGCCTTGCAGAAGGGCGGCTCGTTCAGTCTTCTCGGCTAGGGACAGCCAGCAATCGCATCGTGCGTAGGTGCGAATTCATTCGCACGTTCTTGACCTTCGCCAAATCAAAGCGTGCGAATGAATGACCAGCCTACGGCTGTTGTAGAGCGCTTCGCACCTACAGATCAAGGCAGCCTACAGAGCGGTCTCGAAGGCGTCTTCGGGCAGCGCCACGAATGCCCAGAACGCCACACTGCGGGCAGCCCACTCACGCGAGGTTTCGCCGAGGATGTCGAGCAGCGTGTCGAAGCTAGCCGGGTCGGCCTGACGCAGGTCGCCGCCGCCTTCGAGCAGCAACGCGTAACCATCGGCGGGCAGCCAGCTCAGGTCGCGCAGGCCGTCCGACAAGGCATCCCAGTTGCGGCCGAAACTGCCGGGAAATTCCAGCATGGTGGCGACACGCAGCAGCAGCGTGGACTTGTTGCGGCAGTCGCCCAGATCGATGCGCCACGAGCGCAGGCCGGCGTCGCGCGTCAACACGTCGAGCGTCGCCAGGTCGTCGGCCGCGACCAGGAACACGCCGGCGCGGGCAGGATCGGACAGGCCCAGGTCGAAGCCCGATTCGCTCATCGCCGTGCTCCGTGCTGGCCGGGGTCGAAGGCCTGAAAGCTGTCGTAGTGGTCGTCGCTGTAGTACCAGACCTCGGGCGGGTTGCCGCCGGTCACGATACGGCGCGCGCCGCGATGACCCAGGCCGGGCGTGGCGACGGTGTATTCGCGGTAGTAGCTGCGCGGCTTGAACGGCAGATGGCCTTCGCGGTTGCCGAACACGCTACCGTCCTGGCGGTGCGGAAAGGGGCCGCCCGCTGCGATCAGCCGGATCGTGTCGTGGGCCTCGCGCGGCAGGAAGTCGGGCAGCGTCGTGCCGGTCGCCGTCTGCCTCTCGGACGGATGGACCGTGCTGCTGCGGGCCTGAGGGTCGGACGCGCCCACTGCGGTGGCCGGTACATCGGGCGAACTGGTGAGCCGCGGCCACAGCAAAGCGGCGGCGATCAGGAGCAGGGCGACGATGAGCAGGCCGGGCTTGCGCATCGGTCGAGTTTATCGGGCCGGCCGGTCTGGCGGTAAAGTGCGTGCAGCCGCCAATCAGGAACCGTTGTGGGAAGCCGTGATCCGCGCATCGACGCTTATATCGCCAAATCGGCCGAATTCGCCCGGCCGATCCTGCAGCGCTTGCGCGAAACCGTGCACGACGCTTGTCGGCAGGTCGAGGAAACCATCAAATGGGGCTCGCCATCCTTCGTTTACGCCGGAGGCATCCTGTGCGGCATGGCCGCCTTCAAGCAGCACGCTTCCTTCGGCTTCTGGAAGCACGCGCTGGTCATGGGCGAGGCGGCTGCGCGGGACGGCATGGGCAGCTACGGCAAGATGACGGCAGCGACCGATCTGCCGCCCCAGCGGCGCCTGCTCGCCGATTTGAAGAAAGCGATGAAATTGAACGAGCAGGGCGTCAACGCGCCCGGCGTACGCAAGACGGCCACGCCCAAGCCGCCGCCGAAGGCGCCCGCCGACCTGGTCGCCGCACTGAAGAAGAATGGCAAGGCGCGGGCCACGTTCGAAGCCTTCGCGCCCAGCCACAAACGCGAATACATCGAATGGATCGAGGAGGCCAAGCGCGAGGAAAACCGGACCCGGCGCCTGGCCCAGGCGATCGAATGGATGGCCGAAGGCAAGCCCCGGAATTGGAAGTACCTCACCGGCTGAACGATACCGTCCCACCGCACGCAACCGCGACGCAGGTCAGGTATTGCGCCGTGGTGAGACGCTAGGCTCGACATGAATCGACGCAACAAGGAGACAGCCCCCTGGCCCTGACCGCTCCCAAGACGGCGTTGGTCGAGGAACTTGCGCCGGAAGCGTTGGCGCGCGATCTGCGTTTCATCCGGCGAATCCATCAGATGCGCGCGCTCGGCCTGGGCCTGGGCGTGCTGCCGATCGCTTCGGTGCTGTACGAGCAGCAGGCGCCGATCTACGCATGGGTGGCGCTTTTCATCAATGGCTATATCTGGCCGCACGCGGCCTATCTGGTCGCGCGCCGCAGCCGCCATCCGGCGCGCACGGAATTCCGCAACCTGATCGCGGATTCGGCGCTGGGCGGCATGTGGATCGCGGTGATGCAGTTCAACCTGTTGCCGAGCGCATTGCTGGCGGTGATGCTTTCGGTCGACAAGATCGGCGTCGCGGGATGGCGCTTCCTGGCGCGCACCGCCGCGGCGCAGGTGCTGGCCTGCGCCGCAACGTCGGCGATGCTGGGTTTTCCGGTGCAACTGCACACCACGATGTTCAACATCGCTGCCAGCCTGCCGTTCCTGTTCGCTTACCCGATGGCGATCAGCACGGCGGCTTACGCGCTCGGGCGCAAGGTGCTGGACCAGAACCACCAGCTGCAGTACCTCAACCGCATCGACGCCCTGACCGGCCTGTTCAACCGCCGCTACTGGGAGGAAGCCGCAGAAAGGGAACTGGCGCGCTATCTGCGCACCCGGCGCCCGGCGGTAGTCATGATGATAGACGTGGACGACTTCAAGCAGGTCAACGACCGCTACGGACACGTCGTCGGCGACACCTTGCTGTGCGGCGTGGCCGAAGTGCTGAAGACCTCGTTGCGCGAAATCGACGTGCCGGCGCGCTACGGCGGCGACGAGTTCTGCGTGCTGCTGGCGGAAACCAGCACGGATGGCGCGCGCGAAGTCGCCGAGCGGCTGCGCGTCATGGTGGAAGCGGTACGCTGCGAACAGGCCCCCGATGTGCGCTGCACGATCAGCATCGGCATGGCCGAGGCCAACCGCCTGCTGGTGAACGTGCAGGACTGGGTGAACCTGGCCGATGGCGCCATGTACCAGGCCAAGAGAAAGGGCCGCAATCGCTCGGAATCGACCTAGCGCCTGCGCGGCGCCGATCAGTCGCCTTTGCGGCAGACCAGCAGGACTGTGTCGACTCCGTCGCTGTCGATCATGCCCGGCTGCAGCGCCAGCGGCGGCTGCGCGCCGAGCGCGAAGCGCATGAACACCCGGTTGTACCACCACATCGCGCGCTCGCGCTGGTGGGTGAGATACCACATCCCCAGCTTGAGCAGCCAGGTGGATTTCGGCTGCATGCCGTGCACGGCGCTGCGCTGTACGGTGAAGCCATGGCGCGCCAGCAGCGCCAGCAGCGCATCGGGTTCGTAACGGCGGTAATGGCCGACGAAATCGTCGAACACGGTCCACGCCGCCATATGGATCGGCACCGACAGCAGCAGCGTAGCGCCGGAGGCCGCGACGCGCGCCAGCTCCGCCATCGCCGCTTCATCGCCCTCGATGTGCTCGATGATGTCGAACGCGCAGACCAGGTCGAAGGCGCGATCAGGATAGGGAAGGGCGTCGGCCAGTGCCTGCGTGGCCAGACCGCCGTGCGCGCCGAGCTGGCGCAGTGCGGGCGCGCTGATGTCGACGAAGGCGGTGCCTGCGATCGGCAGGCGCGGGCGCAGGCCCGGCGCGATTTCGAGACGGCGCGGCGCAGCCGCCGCCAGCGCGTCCACCAGCGGCCAGGTATTGAAGCGCTGCGGCGGGATCAATTGCGCGTCGCGCCACAGCGCATCGTAGAAGCGACGATTGACGTCGAGCAGATCGGGGCGGGCAGCCGTCAATCCGGCGTCAGCGGTCGAGGTAGGCACCGCAGCCCTTGTAGACCTTGTCGCCGACCGTCAGTTCTGCGCTGCTGCCGAAGCTTTCTCCGCTCATGGCGTCGCTGCAGGCTTCCTGCCTGGTGCGCAGGATCACGTGGGTGCCGTCGTCCATCCTGGCGCCGTAACCCGGCGTGCTGCTGATGCCCTGGGTGCGGGCGATATCGAGCTTGCGCTCGCCGTAATCGAGCTCCGCATGCAGCGGCGGCGAATCCCCGCTGCCGATCTCGACCCACCAGCCTGGTTCCTGGCCGACGGCGCGGAACACGATGCCGCGGGTCTTGGCGTCTTCCCAAGGCGAGACATGCGTGGTGGCGGTGCAATCGCGTTTTTCCTGCCCGGCCAGCGCGAGCGTGGCCTGATCGCCCTTGCTCCACAGTTCGTTGCCCTGGTCGTCGGCGTAACGCGCGCCGGAGCCGGAGCGGGCGATAGGTAGCGACAGCTTGCGTCCGGAGAACGACAGGTCGGCGTATCCATCGCGATAGCCCGCTGCGACGAGCAGTTCGCCGCAACGCCAGCGCGTGACCGAATCGGCAGGGGCGGATGCCGGCGTCGACACCGGAGCGGCTGGCTTGGCAGCAGGCGTCTGCGCGGCAGTCGCAGGCGTGCCCGCCGATGGCGGCCGGCAGGCAGCGAGCATGGCTACGGCCGCAAAGGCGGCGGCGTAACGGTGGAACTTACGGACGGTCGCTTTCATCGGACCACTCCTGCAGCGGGGCGACGGCAGTATGACCGCAATCGCTTCGCCGCGAGAGCCGTCAATCGTCGAGCCGCCGCTCATCGAGCACGATCTCGATCGCATGCGTCGTCGCTGTGGCCGACGAACCGAGCAGCAGCCGGTAACGGCCGCCCTGGATGCATCATTTGCGCAAGCAGTGCGTCCGCCCTTGCGTCCGGCGTCAGCGAGCGGTCGCGCCAACGGGCTTGCGGGTCGGGCGTGCGCGCCGGTCGCAATCGCAGGCGCACCTGCAGGCCGTAGTGGTCCGAAGGCCAGTTCCCTTGCGCATCGGCCCGGTTGAGGATGATGCGTGCCTCGAGCGGCGCAAAGGCTTCGCGCTGCAGGAATACGTGATCGATGCGTTTCGGCGCGAAATAAGCCAGGTTCAACGTGCTGTCCGCTGCGCGGTCCGCTTCGGCATGCAGCGCGCCGTAAGTGTCGGCGAAGCCGGTGGCGAGGGCCTGCAGTTCCGGCGCGGAGGCCAACGCATTGAAGTCGCCCGCCACCAGCGATGGCGCACCGTCGCTGCTGGCGGCGATGAATTCGAGCAACCCCTGCACCTGCTGCCGGCGGATCGCGGCGCCTTCGTCGGTCCAGTGCAGGTGCGTGACATAGACGTTGACCGCACGATCGCCGACGGCGATGCGCAGCTGCAACGCAGTCCGCGAATCGTCGAGCGGTTCGAGTTTTTTCCATGCTCTGGCCAGGATCGGACGGCGGGTGAGGATGGCGTTGCCGTAGCGCTGCGGGCTGCCGGCCGGATCGGTCGAGCTGAAGGCGTATTCGTAGCCGAGCGTATCGGCGATCGCCTGCGCTTGGTTGGGCACGGTTTCGTGGCCGATCACTTCCTGCAGCGCGATCACATCCGGGCGCAGGCGTTTCAGCTCGGCGAGGATCAGCGGCAAGCGTTTCGGCCACTGCGCCTTGTCGTGGTACAGGTTCAGCGTGACCAGCGAAAGTTCGGCGTTGTTCGTCGTATTCTCCGATGTCCCGGCAAGAACAACGGACGGCACGATTGCGAGCGCCAGCAGGCAGGCGGCATTACGGAGTCTGGCGATCGCGCGCATTCAATCTGCCCATGCCATTCATGCCGATCTGGATTGTAGCGTCAGTAAAATTATGGCATTGCACACGTTCCGTGATGAGCGGCCAGCATCAAGTCGCGCGATGCGTTACATCGCGCGTTACACGGCGAAGTTGCGATCCTGATGGTCCCCGGTCGTTCGTGAGGCATGCGCCGGCGGCTGCATGTCGGTTCGCATCGAGCTCGGTGGCATGGCGCGGAATATGGGGCAAGGCGCGCTCCGTGAGCTTGCGAACGTGAGCCAGAGGGTGCGCATCGGCATATTCGGATCCTCCTCGGCTGTGACCGGAGCTGCACTCAGTCCTTGGGCGTTGTCGCCACCCGCAGCACCGGATACAGGTTGTAGCGTTCGTCCCACGAGGAATGCAGGCGCGCGAAGAATTCCAGCCGGGCCTGCGGGTCGCGGGCGAAAGCCAGGTCGTTCTTCAGGCGCAGCTCGAACTGCGTCTTCAGGTCCCGGTCCTTCTTCAGCATCTCGCGCGCCACGTCCTCGGCGACATAGGCCTCCATGTATTCCTTGCGCTCGAAGTCGTTGTTGAACTCGCCCCATTCGACGAACGCGTCCGGCGCCATCGGTTCCAGCAGGCCCATCGCCAGCCGCGCCTTGGGCTGCGCGATCGGCACGAACAGGCTGCCCCGTGCGATGTCGCGCGTTTCCGGCTTCCATTCGCCCTGCAGCGTCAGGCGCTGGTGTCCTTCGACGGAATTGCCGGCGAACTTGGTCTGGGTGGCACGGAAGGTTTCGACCTTGGCCTTGGCGGTCGCGCGGCCGAGCGTGCGGTACTGGATGCCGTGCGTCTTGAGCTTGGCAGCGACCCACGCGGCATGCGCCGGCGGCACGATATAGCCGCCCTTGGGCGCCACCACCGTGGTGCTGGGCAGCACTTCGTCGCGCAGCGGCAGCTTCCAGACCTGTGGCTTGGTTTCGTCGTAATGGGTCATCAGCGCGCCGGATATTTCAGATGGCGTGCGCGTGTACTCGTAACCGCGGAAATCGACCGTGCGCACCTTGTCGCTGGCTGCATAATCCAGCGGCACCAGTTTGCCGCCGAGTTTTTCGGCGCGCGCGTCCGCCGCCTGCGCCAGTTTCAGCCAGCGGCCGCCGTCGCGGGCGGTGAGTTCGAGCAGGTCGACGATGGTGTTGCGGGTGATGCGCACACGGGTCGGGTAGTCCTTCCACGAATGCGTCTCGACCAGCATGCCGTAGCGGTTGCGCAGCTGGAAATAGCCGTGCGAGAAGCGCGGCGTCGGCACGCCGTCGATGAAACCGGAATCCGGCACGTCGTTCTCGACGAACGACGGGTAGAACGCCAGCGGCAGCGAACCCTGGCCGGCCAGCATCGCGATCGTGTCGTCGCGCAGCGCCTTGCCGGCCTTGCGCATTTCCGTGTCGCCCGAATTCACCGGTTCGACCTGGATCGAGACGTCGTGCTCGAACTTGGCGCCGTCGGTGACGTGCAGGTCGATGGCCGCGATCGGGTCCCAGGCCTGCACCAGCGACAGCATCGCCTGCATTTCCGGCGCGTCGGCCTTCATGTAGTCGCGGTTGAGGTTGTAGTTCTGAGAAGTGGTGCGCCAACCCATTTCCTCCGGGCCGCGCTGGTTGGGACGGTTCCAGCGCCCGAAACGCTCATGGCCGTCGACGTTGAACACCGGCACGAACAGCAGCACCGTCTTTTCGAGCGTGCCGGGCGCGGCCTCGCCGTCGAGCACCTGGCGCAGGGCCAGGAAGCCGGCGTCCTTGCCATCGATCTCGCCGGAATGGATGCCGCCCTGCACCAGCAGCACCGGCAGTCCGCGTTCGTGCGCGGCTTCGGCGGTCAGCGCGCCGCTGCGCGAGGCCACCAGCGCCTTCATCGGCCGGCCCTCGGGCGTGGTGCCGAAATCGATGCAGCGCACCGCGTCGGGATAGCGCTGCGCGAAGGCGCCGCACAGCGCGATGACTTCGTCGTAGCGCCCGGTCTTGATGAAACCGCTGCGTTCGGAAACGGTGGATAGCGCCGGATCCGCCGCAAAGGCGGGCAGGGCGAGGGTGGTCATCAAGACGAGCAGGCAAGGCAGGCGTGTCATCGGTCGCATCCCCGTGAAAGAAGCGGCTGATCTTAGCGGACGCAGCGCGTGCGCGCGGCTGCCGGAGGTCATCTGCTGCCAATACATTGGCAGCAGTGATGTATTGGCCCTACTCGAAGCATCCAAAATGGCCCGTAAAGCGCGCGCACGCGCTGCGTTTGAAAAAGGGGGGATTCGCTACTGATTCTGCTCTTGAGGACAACAGTAAAAGCAAATCCCCCTGTGTTCCCCTTTTCAAAGGGGGGGGAAGCCAAAGCCGCGGCATAATGTCTGCCTCTCGGACCGGAGATTCCTCTTGCATACCTTGTACTACTCGCCCGGCTCGGCCAGCATGGTCGTGCACTGGCTGCTGCTCGAGCTCGGCGCACCGCACGAACTGCGTTTGGTCGACACCGCGTCCGGCGAACAGAAAAGCCCGCAATACCTGGCGCTCAATCCGAATGGCGTCGTGCCGACGCTGCTGGTCAATGGCGAGCCGTCGTTCGAGGCCGCGGCGCTGCTGCTCGACCTGGCCGACCGGCATCCCGATGCCGGACTCGCGCCCGCGCCGGGCACGCGCGAACGCCGGCACCTGTACCAATGGATGTTCAACCTGGCCAACATGGTGCAGCCGCTGTTCCGGCAGTGGTGGTATCCGAACGAGCCTGCGGGCCCGGATCACGCCGACGATGTGCGCAAGCATGTGCAGGCGCGGATCGAGGCGCAATGGGACCGCATCGATGCGCACCTGGCGGCGCAGGGGCCGTACCTGCTCGGCGGCGGCGTCACCATCGCCGATTTCTACCTGACCATGCTGATGCGCTGGTCGCGCAACATGCCCAGGCCGGCGCAGCAATGGCCGCATCTGGCTGCGCTGGCGCAGCGGATGAAGTCGCGTCCCACGTTCGCGACGCTGTATGAACGCGAAGGCCTGACTGAGTGGGCCTGATGCGACACGTCTGAGCGCAACCGCGATGCCGCGCGCCACTGCCTGCCGATAGGCTAGGCTTGCCCCATAGCCTGACGGAACCGCCCGATGACGACGATCGCCGCCGAAGCACAGCCCCAGAAAGCGCCGCTGCCGCGGCAGATCCCCTACATCATCGGCAACGAGGCGTGCGAGCGTTTCAGCTTTTACGGCATGCGCAACATCCTGGTGCAGTTCCTGGCCAGCAGCATCCTGCTCGCGTACCTGCCCGAAGGAGACCGGCAGGGGGCCGCCAAGGACGTCTTCCATACGTTCGTCATCGGCGTTTATTTCTTCCCGTTGCTGGGCGGCTGGCTGTCGGACCGTTTCTTCGGCAAATACAACACGGTGTTGTGGTTCTCGCTGGTGTACTGCATCGGCCACGCCTGTCTTGCGATGTTCGAGGACAATCGCAGCGGCTTCTATACCGGACTGTTCCTGATCGCGCTCGGCTCAGGCGGCATCAAGCCGCTCGTGGTGTCCTTCGTCGGCGACCAGTTCGACCAGAGCAACAAGCATCGTGCGCGGACGGTGTTCGACGCCTTTTACTGGACGATCAACTTCGGTTCGTTCTTCGCTTCGCTGCTGATGCCGATCTTCCTGCGCAGTTACGGACCTGCCGTAGCCTTCGGCATTCCGGGCGTGCTGATGTTCATCGCCACGCTGATCTTCTGGCTCGGCCGCAAGCGGTACGTCAACGTGCCGCCGTCCAAGTCGGACCCGGATTCGTTCCTGCACGTGGCGCGCACCGCCTTGCTGGCGCAGGCGCCGGGGCAGGGCAGGCCCGGACTGACGGTGGCGATCATCGGCGGCGTACTCGCGCTCGGCGCGCTGCTGCTGATTCCGCAACTCGGCTTCGTGATCTGCGCATGTATGGCCCTGGGGCTGATCATCGCCTTCGGCGGAATCGGCGCATCGATGCAGCTGGAGCGCGCCCGCGGCAGGCATCATGACCAGGCCGTCGATGGGGTGCGCGCAGTGCTGCGCATCCTGATCATTTTTGCGCTGACCACGCCGTTCTGGTCGTTGTTCGACCAGAAGGCCTCGACCTGGGTGCTGCAGGGCAACGAAATGGTCATGCCGCACGACCAGTGGTGGTGGCCGAGCTTCCTGGTGAAGGACGCCGCGCAGATGCAGGCGCTCAATCCGGCCCTGGTGATGCTGCTGATCCCGTTCAACAACCTGGTGCTGTATCCGGCGCTCCGGCGCATGGGCTTCGAGCCGACGGCGTTGCGGCGCATGGGCACGGGTATCGCCTTTTCCGGCGTGGCCTGGATCTTCGCCGGGCTGATCCAGCTGGCGATCGACGGCGGCGATCCGGTGTCCCTGGCCTGGCAGATGCTGCCGTACGCCTTGCTGACTTTCGGCGAAGTGCTGGTATCGGCCACTGCGCTGGAGTTCGCTTATAGCCAGGCGAGCGCGTCGATGAAGGGCGTGATCATGGCGTTCTGGTACCTGGCGAGCACTTTCGGCAGCCTGTGGGTGCTGCTGACCAATGCCAGCGTGCGCAACGAGGCGGTGATATCGCATATCGCCAGCACCGGACTCAGCGAGAACGCATTCCTGATGTTTTTCTTCGCCGGCTTCGCGTTCGTGGCCGCGCTGGCGTTCGCGCTGTACGCGCGGCGTTATCCGATGCTGGACAACTACCGGACCGCATGATGGACATCCCGCTGAACACCATCATCGTCGCCGTCACCGTCCTGATCTCGTGGCTGGCGTTCAACAATCCGCGGCTGGCGGAACGGCTGATCCTGTGGCCGCCGGCGATCGACCGCGGCCGACAGTACGACCGGCTGGTCACGCACGGGTTCATCCATGCCGACTGGATGCACCTGCTCTTCAACATGGTGACACTGTGGTCGTTCGGCGGATCCATGGAGACGTTCTACGTCGAACGCATCGGCCACATCGGCTACCTGGCGTTCTACCTGTCGGCGATCGTGGTCGCGATCCTGCCGACCTACCTGCGCCATCGCCACGACGCCGGCTATCGCAGCCTGGGCGCGTCGGGTGCGGTATCGGCGGTGCTGTTCGCCTTCATCCTGCTGGCGCCGTGGTCGCCGATCTACATCTTCCTGATCCCGGTCGGGATTCCGGCGTTCCTGTTCGCGGCGATCTATGTCGGCTACAGCATCTGGATGGACAAGCGCGGCGGCGACAACATCAACCACAGCGCGCACCTGTACGGTGCGGCTTACGGAATCATTTTCACGTTGGTCGTGGAGCCGCGCGCGGCGGCGACGTTCCTGCAGCGGCTGGCAAGCCCGTCGTTCGGCTGATCGCCGAACCGGTTCAGGCAGCCTGGGACTGCACCAGCTTCATCACCGACTTCTTGCTGTCGTCGTAGTTCTGCTGCAGCCGCTGGGTGATCGTGGCATCGAGCTGGGCCAGTTCGTTGCTGTCGAGCTCGCCGGCAGCGACGAGTTCGAAGAGGCGCGAAAGGAGCATGTCGTCGCTCATCGACGCTGTTCCCGATTGATTGTTGTCTGACATGATCGTTCTCCAATCCAATCCCCTGAGTACGGGGGTATACGCACCATCCATGCCAGCCAATTCAGTGGCTTAGCGCGGGTTTGAAGTGACGCATCGCGTCAGGGACCGCCCCGTTTATGAACGAGGCTGACGCCTGGGGCGTCCCTACGCGGCCTGAAGCGCTCACCCGGCTTGAATGGAGGGGGTGGTATCACCGGATCGGGCACCCGCAACGCAGTGCCCGCCCGCCCAGCCCAGGAGGAGAAGATGGCGACAGCCAGTGCCCGCAAATCCGCTTCCGCGAAAAAGACGGCAAAGAAAGCCGTCAAGAAAGCCGCCAATAAGACTGCCAAGAAAGCGGTGAAGAGCACCCGGCCGGCCGCCAAGCCGCCCGCCAAACGAGCCCCGGCCAAGAAAACCGCAGCCCAAAAGCCCGCAGCCAAAAAGGCCGTGGCCAAGAAAGCCGCAGCAAAGAAAACCGTAACGAAGAAAACCGTAGCGAAGAAGGCGGTCAAGCAAGCCGCAAAGAAATCTCCCGCGAAAAAGGCGGCCGCGAAAGTCCCCCAAAAGATCGCAAAAAGGACGGGTTCCGCCATTACTTCGAAATCTCCGGCAAAACCGCAGGCTGCGAAGCCGAGCAAGGCGCCGGCCGCCGCTGCGCCGGCCGCGCGTAAACCAGCTGCCGCACCGGCTGCCATCCCGCTGCCGGGCCACATCACGCCCAAACAGGCGCTGGCCAATACCCGGGCATTGCTGAAAGCCAAGAAACAGCACGACCGCCAGACTCAGCCCTGGCAGGCCTTCGACGCCAAGCCGGTATCGGCGCCGCATGCCGCCGGGCCGCAGTCGTCGGAAGCGGCCGCCAAGGCGGATGAGCTGCATGACGCCGAAAGCCGGGTCCAGGCGATCCAGGGCAGCATCAGCACCCAAGACCGGAAGAACCAGGGCAAGCGCGACAACCGCGGGTCCGGCGAATCATGAGCGATGTCGTCCACGACACCGCGGGGCACCGCTTCACGGTCCAGATGGATGGCCATGAGGCGGAGCTGGTCTATGTCCCCGAAGACGGCGCCATCGCCATCGTCCATACCGGCGTCCCCACGGAGATCGGCGGCCTCGGCGTCGCCGCCGATCTGGTCAAGGCGGCACTGGAATTCGCGCGCGCCCAGGGCCTGAAAGTGGCGCCGCGCTGTTCGTACGCAGAAGCCTATGTGCGCAAGCACCGCGAGTACGACGATCTGCTGGCGTGAGCGCGACACGCAATTCCGGCTTGGCTGTTCCTCCCCCTTTGAAAAAGGGGGAGCGAGGGGGGCGAAGGCAGCTGCTTGCAAGCCCAAGGCTTGCGGCTGCGTGAGCGCCTCGCTCGGGCGAGGGCCGGGAATCGCGTAGCGATTTGCTTTTGACTCCAGCCCTAGCAGGCAAGATCAAGAGCAAATCCCCCATAGCCCCCTTTTCCAAAGGGGGCAACCGCACGAGCGCCCGGCCACCGATTCGCCTTACGGGTAGAATGCGCGGCCCATGCGCCTCAACAAACACATCAGCGACACCGGATTCTGCTCGCGGCGCGAAGCCGACCGGTTGATCTCCGAAGGCCGCGTCACCGTCAATGGCCTGCGTGCCCGCGTCGGCGCCGAGGTGGGCGAGGGCGACGAGGTCCGCATCGATGGCTCCACGCTGCGCCCGCGCACCGCCGCCAAGGGCCAGCGCAAGCACGTCTACATCGCCTTCAACAAGCCGCCCGGCCTCACCACCACCACCGAATCGGCGGTCCGGGGCAACATCATCGATTTCATCGGCCACCAGCAGCGGATCTTCCCGATCGGCCGGCTCGACAAGGATTCCGAAGGCCTGATCCTGCTGACCAGCAACGGCGACATCGTCAACGAGATCCTGCGGGCCGAGAACAAGCTGGAGCAGGAATACCTGGTGGCGATCAACCACGCGGTCACCGACGAGTTCCTGCGTGGCATGGCCCGCGGCGTCCCGCTGCACGGTGAGACGACGCTGCCGTGCAAGACCGGCAAGCTGGGCCGGTTCGGCTTCCGGATCGTGCTGGTGCAGGGGCTGAACCGGCAGATCCGGCTGATGGCGGCGCATTTCGGCCACCGGGTGAAGCAGCTGCTGCGGGTGCGGATCGGCACCGTGAAGCTCGGCCGTCTCAAGCCCGGCCAGTGGCGAAATCTGACCGATGCCGAGCTGCGCGGGCTGCTGCCGCAACGCCAGGACTGGTAGGCCAACCTACCGCTCGTCGGCACGTACCGGTCCCCTGTTCACACTTGAGGGGAAAAGTAGGGTATGGTGCGCCCACTGTTCAAAGCCGGGATCACGGTACATCGTGGCTCCGATGCGGTAGATCCGACGATCCGCTCCATCGCTCTCGCGTTACCCCTTGCTCGACAGTCTCGGCCATGCGTGTCGCAGGCCGTGTTTCAATCAAAAACTGTTTCAAGGAGTAACAAAATGTCTGATCGTCAGACCGGTACCGTCAAGTGGTTCAACGATGCCAAGGGCTTCGGCTTCATCACCCCGGAAAGCGGCCAGGACCTGTTCGTCCACTTCCGCTCGATCCAGGGCAGCGGCTTCAAGTCGCTGCAGGAAGGCCAGAAGGTCTCGTTCAAGGTCGTGCAGGGCCAGAAGGGCCTGCAGGCCGACGAAGTGCAGGCGCTGTAAGCCTGTAGCTTCATCGTGATACCCAAGCCCCGGGCGGTAACGCCCGGGGCTTTTTTATTGTCGGTTGCCGCGGCGTCAATGCCGGCATCACGCGGCGCGCGATAATTTGGCGACATGTTGCCGATGGATTGCGCCATGAAACGTTCGACCCTGCCGGTGTTGCTGCTGGCGCTGATGCTGGCCGCCTGCAGCCGCGGCCCGGAACCGGCGGCGCCTTCGGCCTCATCGCCACCCGCTGCCGCCGACGGGACGACCGTCGCGCCGCCCGCGCCACCGGTCGAGCTGAAGGACGTGGCGGAGAGCAACGAGCGTTACGTGATCGGCATCAGCTACCCGCCGGCGGCGAAGAAGCATCCCGGCCTGGCGGCGCACCTGAAGCAGTACGCGGATGCCGCGCGCGGCGAGCTGCTCGAGGCGGTGGCAGGGCTCGGCAACGATAAGCCGAGCGCGCCTTACGACCTGACACTGAGCTTCACCGAACTGGTCGACACGCCGCAGCTGGTCGCGATCGCCGCCGATGGCAGCAGCTATACCGGCGGCGCGCACGGCAGCCCGCTGATCGCGCGTTTCGTCTGGCTTCCGCAGCAGGACAAGCTGCTGACGGCGACGGAGCTGGTGCCACAGGCCGGCGGCTGGAAGCCGATCGCCGACTACGTGCGCGAACAGCTGCATACCAAACTCTCCGAGCGCGTCGATGCCGACGAGCTGGCGCCGGCCGAACGCGCTGAGATGATCCGCGACGCCGGGAAAATGATCGATGAGGGCAGCGAGGCCGACGCCGACAATTTCGCGCAGTTCGAGCCGGTGGTGGGCGCCGACGGCAAGCTGACCGCGCTGCGTTTCGTGTTTCCGCCCTACCAGGTGGGGCCCTATGCCGACGGCACGCAGTCCGTGGAAGTCCCGGCCAGCGTGCTGCTGCCGCAGATCGCGCCGGTTTACCGCGGTTATTTCGCCGGAGGCTGAGGATTTTGTGGGAGGGGCTTCAGCCCCGGCTGGCGCCAGTCGGGGCTGAAGCCCCTCCTGCAACAGCGGAGCGTTCCGGCGGCGGGGCTATGCAGCGTTCCATCTCTGCAGGCATCGGGGCGGGAACCTTGGGATAATCTGTAACGAGTGGCAATGCGAGGGTTGGCGATGAAAGCCGATGTCGCGATACATCCTTTTCAGGACCGTTTGCAGTCGCTGTTGAGCGACGCCGATGTGCGCATCGGCGGCGGCCGTCCCTGGGACATGCAACTGCACGATCCGCACCTGGCCACGCGCGTGCTGGCGCAGGGCTCGCTGGCCCTGGGCGAGTCGTACATGGACGGCTGGTGGGACGCCGAATCGCTCGACGGCCTCATGTTCCACCTGCTCGACGCGCGCATCGACCAGCGCGCGCACAGCATCGCCGAAATCTGGGATGCGTTGCGCGCACTGGTGCTCAACCTGCAGAAGGGGCGCCGCACTTTCGAAGTGGGCGAGCGCCATTACGACCTCGGCAACGACCTGTACCGGGCCATGCTCGGCAAGCGGCTGGTCTACAGCTGCGGCTATTGGCGCCAGGCGGACAATCTGGACGATGCCCAGGAAGCCAAGCTGGACCTGATCTGCCGCAAGCTGGGCCTGCGCCCCGGCATGCGCGTGCTGGACATCGGCTGCGGCTGGGGCGAGGCTTTGAAGTTCGCGGCCGAGCGTTACGGCGTGAGCGGCGTGGGCGTCACGATTTCGCGCGAGCAGGCCGTATTCGCGCAGGAATTGTGCGTGGGTTTGCCGGTCGAGATCCGCGTGCAGGATTACCGCGAACTGGGCGAGGGCTTCGACCGCATCCTCTCGGTCGGCATGTTCGAGCATGTCGGCGTCAAGAATTACCGCACCTATTTCGAAGTGGCGCGCCGCTGCCTGCCGGAAGACGGGCTATTGCTGCTGCACACGATCGGCGGCAACCATTCGGTCAACCATACCGATCCCTGGATCGGGCGCTACATCTTCCCCAATTCGATGCTGCCGTCGGCCGCGCAGATCGCCGACGCGGTCGAAGAATTGTTCGTAATCGAGGACTGGCACAACTTCGGCACCGACTACGACCGCACGCTGCAGGCCTGGCGCGACAATATCGAGCGCGCCTGGGATACGTTGCCGGCGCGCTACGACGAGCGCTTCCGGCGCATGTGGCGCTATTACCTGGCCGCGTCGATGGCGTCGTTCCGCGCACGGCGGATCCAGTTGTGGCAATTGGTGCTTTCGCCGCGCGGCGTCGCCGGCGGCTACATCGCGCCGCGCTGATCCGCTCCTACGAAAAGCTTTTTCGGCGCGCTCTTGAGGGGCCGTCTCGCATCGCCGCGACCGATGCTTCAATATGCGCCTACCGTTACGGCCCGCCCCTACGAGGTTTCTATGCAGTCATGGCTCCGGCGCAAGGACATCGACCAGGTCACCGTGCACGAGGAGGGGCGGCGGCTGGTCCCCACCCTGAGCTGGCCGCACCTGATCGCATTGGGCATCGGCGCCATCGTCGGCACCGGCATCTATACGCTGATCGGCGTCGGTGCCAATTTGGCCGGGCCGGCCGTGCTGCTGTCGTTCGCGATAGCGGGCGTCATCTGCGCCTGTGCTGCGCTGGCCTATGCCGAGATGGCAACGATGATGCCGGCTGCCGGCAGCGCCTACACCTACAGCTACATCGTGCTGGGCGAAACCATCGCCTGGGTCGTGGGCTGGAGCCTGATCCTGGAATACTCGCTGGTGGTGAGCGCAGTGGCGGTCGGCTGGTCGGGCTCGGTAGTGGAGTTCCTGGCCGGCATCGGGATGCAGTTGCCGCCGGCGATCACCAGCGGCCCGCACGCCGGAGGCATCGTTAACCTGCCGGCAGTGCTGATCGTATTCGTGGTCGCCGGCGTGCTGATGGTCGGCACCCGCGAGAGCGCGACGCTCAATGCGGTGCTGGTGGCGGTAAAGGTGGTCGCACTGGGCGTATTCGTGGCGATCGCGTTGCCGCATTTCGACGCGGCGCGCCTGGATCCGTTCATGCCCTACGGCTTCGCCAAGTCGATGGGCGCCGACGGGGTGGAACGCGGAGTGATGGCGGCCGCGGCGATCATCTTCTTCGCCTTCTACGGCTTCGATGCGATCTCCACTGCGGCCGAAGAAACCAAGAATCCGGGCCGCGATCTGTCCATCGGCATCATCGGCTCGATGGTCGGATGCACATTGATCTACATGATCGTGGCCATCGCGGCGGTGGGGGCGCTGAGCTACACGGCTTTCGCGCAGAGCCCGGCTCCCCTGGCACTGATAATGCGCGAACTTGGCCAAGGCACGGCCGCAGGCATCGTGGCCGGCGCGGCGGTGGTCGCATTGCCGACCGTGTTGCTGGCGTTCTTTTACGGGCAGAGCCGGATTTTCTTCGTGATGTCGCGCGACGGCCTGCTGCCGCGCGGACTTTCGAAAGTAAGTGCGCGCAGCGGCACACCGGTTCGCATCACTCTGTTCACCGCGATCCTCGTCGCCGCACTCGCCGGCGTGGCGCGCCTGGACGAAATCGCCGCGTTGGCCAACGCCGGCACGCTGGCGGCCTTCACCGCGGTATCGGTCTGCCTGCTGGTGTTGCGCAAGCGCGATCCGGGCCGCAAGCGTTTGTTCCGCACCCCGCTGGCCTGGGTGGTAGGGCCGATCGCGATCCTGGGCTGCCTGTACCTGTTTTGGAGCCTGCCGCAACGTACCCAGCTCTGGTTCCTGGCGTGGAACGTGCTCGGCGTGATCGCGTATCTGGCGTATGGACGGCGCAACAGCTTGCTGGCGCGCGCGCAGGACGCGTAATCGCGGCTGGTGATCTTCGTAAGAGCGGCTTCAGCCGCGAGCTTTTACTTGTGGAAGCAACAGCTCGCGGCTGAAGCTGCTCCTACGAAAAGCCAGGAGCCAACGCGACTGACAGCGCGGCGCCGGCTTCGGCATCGATCTTCAGCGAGGCCAGGTCGTCGGCGCGCGTGCGGCCACGATTGACGATGGCGATCGGCACACCGGCCTCGTGCGCGTTGCGTACGAAACGGTAGCCGGAATAGACCATCAGCGAAGAACCCACCACCAGCACGGCATCGGAAGCCTGCAGCGCGGCCTGCGCCTGCAGATAGCGCTGCCGCGGTACGTTCTCGCCGAAGAACACCACGTCCGGTTTCAGCAGGCCATCGCATTTCGGGCAAGCCGGTACGTGAAAAGCCGAGAAGTCGTGACCTTCCAGATCGGCATCGCCATCCGGCGCAGCGGCCGCGTCCAGTTCGGTCCAGCCCGGATTGCGTTCGGCCAGTGAGCGTTGCACGTCCGCACGACTCTGCAGCGCCTGACAGGACAGGCAGACGACATGGTCCAGACGGCCATGGAGATCGATTACCGTCTCGCTGCCCGCACGCTGATGCAGGCCGTCGACGTTCTGCGTGACCAATGCCGAGACCGCACCTGTCGCCTGCCATTGCGCCAGCGCAAGATGCGCGGCGTTCGGCTGTGCCTCCGCCACCCGCGGCCAGCCTATGAAGCTGCGCGCCCAGTAGCGCGCGTTGACCTGCGCATCGCCGACGAAAGCCTGATAGGTAACCGGCGGCGTCCGCTTCCATTGCCCGTCCGCATCGCGATAGTCGGGGATGCCCGAGGCGGTGCTGCAACCCGCGCCGGTCAGCACGAAAACGCTGCGATGGCGCGAAAGCCATCGGCGCAACGGGTCCGCCGCGGGCGGCAGGTGGGTCGACGCATCCATGCCGGCATCGTAAGCGAACTGCGTCGCGCCCCGCCTGAAGCTAGGGCGCGCCTGCCTCGGAAGGGACGGCGCCATCCGGATGCGGGCGGTCGATACTCATCAGGCCGTGGCTGAAGCGATAGCTCGCGGTCTGGTAATAGCTGATGGCCTGTATCGCCAGCGCGCTATCGAACGGCAAAGGCGGTTGCGGCTGGTCGCTGTCGTAGACCGGCCGGACGATATCGACCTTGCGATGCGGCGCCAGCTGCACAAGGCGCCCATCGCGCAGATAGCCCAGCAACTGGTACGTGCCGATCAGGGCCCGCTCGTGCCCGGGCGCGCCTTGCAGCACATCCACGCCGTAGAACTCGCTGCGGTAATCCATGCCCAGCAGCCCCAGCAGCGTCGGCGGGATGTCGATCTGGCCGAGCATGCGCTCATAGCGGCCCGGTGCGATGTTGCCGGGAGAATAGACCCACATCGGGATGTGATAGCGGAACACCGGCAGTTGCGCCTTGCCTGCGCTCGACGCGCAATGATCGGCGGTGATCACGAATACGGTGTCGCGGAACCATGGCTTGCCGCGCGCGCGCCGGATGAAATCGCCGATCGCCCAGTCGGTGTACGCCACCGCGCTTTCACGCTTGCCTTGCGGCCATGGGCCGCGGCCTTCCGGAAACGTGTACGGCCGATGGTTGGAGGTCGTCATCAGGTGCGCGAAGAACGGCTTGCCGGAGGCGTGCACGCGATCGAACTCGCCCATCGCCATCGTGTAGAGATCCTCGTCGGCCACACCCCAGATGTTGGCCTGGTGGATCGCCGATTCCGGTATCTGGCTGCGGTCGTGCACTTCGTAGCCATTGCTGGCGAAGAAATGATCCATGTTGTCGAAAGCGCCGTAGCCGCCATAAAGAAACTGGGACACGTAGCCTTTGCGGTTGAACACCGTGGCCAGGCTGAACAGGCCTTCGTTGTGCGCGCGCTTGACGATCGACTCGCCCGGCGTCGGCGGCACCGACAGCGACAAAGCCTCCAGGCCGCGCACCGTCCTTGTACCGGAGGCGTAAAGCTGCGTGAACAGCAGGCTGTCCCGGCTCAGCGCATCCAGTCGCGGCGTGAGGCTCGGTTTGCGGCCGTAGCTGCCGGAATAGTCGGCCGACAGGCTTTCGACGCTGATCAGCACCACGTTGAGTTTGCGTTCCGGAGCGGGGTTGTGGATATCGCGGGCGATGTCGCCGGGGTTTTCGCTGATGAAGCGCGCGTCCGGCGTCGCCAGCTGTTTGCGCAGCTCGGCGAATGCCTCGGTCAGCGGCAGCGAACGGTAGAAGCGGTCGTAGTCGAGCGAGGCGCTGCGATAGGCCGAGAAAAACTGGTAGATGCCGTTGCCGGCCAGCTCGTTAACGTACTGGTTGTCGGTGCGGTCCTTCAATTCGCCGTCGATCAGCCAGGTGCCGAGCAAGCCGGCCGCCAGCCAGGCGGCCGCCACGGCGCTGCGCCCGAAGAAACTGCTGCCCGGATCGCCTGCGCGATTCCAGTGGCGGGTAACCGCGAAGTATCCGAGCGACAGTGCGCCGACCGCGCCCAGGATCCACCCGACGGGATACGACTCGCGGATATTGCCGATCACCTCGGTGGTATAGACCAGGTAATCGACCGCAATGAAATTGAAACGGCTCTGGAACTCCTCCCAGAACGTCCATTCCGAAGCCGCCACGAACAACAGCGCAACCACGAGCAGCAACAGCAGCCCGTCCAGCGCGCCGTGGACCCATCGGTTGCGAAGCCAGCGCGTGGGGAGCAGCCAAAGCAGCAAGACCACCGGCACGGAAAAATAGATGAAGGCCAGCAGGTCGTAGCCGAACCCCACGCCGAACGCGTAACCCCAGGACGCCGCCGAAGGCGGAATGCCGGTGCCTGTTGCGAGCAGCAGCGCCAGGCGGGTCAGGGTGGCCACTCCCATGAAGGTGGCGCCCAGCCATAACAGCGGCCGGAACCGTTCGTACAGGGGATGTTCGGCAGCCAAGTCCAGCTCCATGAGAGACGTTGCGGCGCGATGCCGTCGTTAAGGCGCGCAGCCTGAGGACCGTCTCGTAAATTCGTCTGAGCCCAATCTCAGTCGGCCGTTAAACCCATCGACGGGATGCGTTGCCTGCAGACGCAGCGATGGCCGGGAGCGCTGGTTGGCTTGCCGCAACAGTGGCAAGCTAGGACGATGACCACAGGCCGGAAAATCATGCGATGAGCGCCGATCCGCGCGCGCCCGTCAGGACCGTGGACGGGTTGAAGGTGCTGGTCGTGGAGGATCAGCACGACCTCGCAGCCAACATCTGGGATTTCCTGGAGCGGCGCGGCTACGAAGTGGACCATGCCGCCGATGGCGAAGCGGGGCTGACGCGTGCGCTGCACGGCCGCTTCGATGCGATCGTGCTGGATCTCGGCCTGCCGCGGCTGGACGGGCTGGCGCTGTGCCGGAAATTGCGCGAGGCCGGCCGCGGCGTTCCCGTGCTGATGCTGACGGCGCGCGATACGCTCGACGACAAGTTGCGCGGCTATGCCGAGGGCGCCGACGACTACATGGTCAAGCCTTTCGCCATGCGCGAACTGGAGGCGCGGATACGCGTACTGCAGCGGCGCGGCCGCGACGTCGACGCCGCCATGCAGGTCGGCGAGCTGGGCTACAACCCGAAATCGATGCTGGCCGTGCGCGGCGGCAGAACCTTTGCGCTGACGCGCGCGCAAGGCCAGATCCTGCAAGCCCTGATGCAGGACGCGCCGAACGTGATCTCGCACAAGCAGCTGATGGAAGCGGTCTGGAGCGACGGCAACGGCGATGTGGCGGCGCTGCACACGCATGTCTACGAGCTGCGGGTGCTGCTGGACCGTCCTTTCGATCAGCAGATGATCCAGTCCGTGCGCGGGCTGGGTTATCGGCTGATGGCGGCGCCATGAGCCGGCGTCCGGCAACGCTGCGCCGGCGCGTGGCGCTGGCCTACACGCTGCTCGGTTTGGTGCTGAGCCTGCTGTTCGCCGGCGCTACGGTGTTCATTGCGGAAGATTACGAACACATCATCGTCGATGAAATCCTGCGCGGGCAGGCGGAGGATTACGGCCTCAGGCTCGCGGCGGACCCTTTCACGCCGCTGCCGCAGACGCATCGCCTGAGCGGGTACCTGCGCCACCCGGACGGCTCGGGAAACGTACCGGCGGAGTTCGCCGAGTTGCCTCCCGGCATCCACGAAAGCGACGGCGATGCCAGCGAGGGCATCCATATCGGCGTATTCGACACCGATCAGGGCCGGATGTTCTTCGTGATCGACCTGCGCGACATCGAACGCATGGAGCGCGATCTGGCCTGGTTCCTCGCTGCGGTCATCGTGCTGGGCACGGCCATTGCGGGCTGGCTCGGCTGGATTTTCGCCGGACGCACGCTGGTGCCGGTACGAAAGCTCGCGCAGGCGGTCGATGCGCTGCCCACGCGGCCGCAAGCCAGCGATCTGGCCGAAGCGGTCAGCGACGACGAATTGGGCAAGCTCGCATCCGCCATCGATCGCTACCAGAACCGCCTGGTCCAGGCCGACGCGAGCGAACGCAGCCTGTACGCGGATGCCAGCCACGAATTGCGTACGCCGATAGCGGTGGTGCGCGCTTCGGCGGAAGTGCTGCTCGACGATCCGACGGCCAGCGACTATGCCCGACAGCGCCTGCACCGATTGGATCGTGGCATGCGCGAGCTCGGCGACCTACTCGACGTGCTGCTCGATCTGGCGCGCCGTCGCGAGCTGGTGATGGAAGAGCTGGACGCCGCCGGCTTGCTCGAAGAGACGGTGTCGTCGCTGGCTCCGGCAGACGGTGGCGTTCGCCAGCCGATCGAAATCGATGCGACAGGCACATTGCGTGCGTCGCAGCGCGAAAGCCTGTTGCTGCTGCGCGGCGTGATCCGTCGCGTGCTGCCGCCCGAGATGCCGGGAACGCTGGCGTTGCGGTATGCCGATTCGGTGTTCCGTATCGTTTTCAGCGCCGACGGCGAACCAGGCCGGCAATCCGCCGGCTCGCCCGTCGCTACCGAGCGCAGCGACCGCGGACTGGGCCTGACCCTGATCGCGCGGCTCGCCGCGCAGCTGGGCTGGGAGATCGATGATCGCCGCGCCAATGATCGTCCTCGCGAGGTATCGATACGGGTGCCGGCCTGAAGAGTCGCGGGCGTCCGCAACCGCGACTCGATCGCGTCTGAAGCATTCAGCCGCGTCGGCGCCCGTCTCAGCCGCTGAGATCGCAGGCATTTACGCTCGCGTACAGGCGATAGAGCCGCCGGACGGTTGAATTCCACCCGGATCGGCCCGATTTTCCCAGGCTCGCACCCTGTCACCTTACCCGGCGCGATAATCCCCCCGATGCCGCTAGAAGCGTTCCATCCCGCGGTAGCCAACTGGTTCCGCAGCGCGTTCCCCGAACCTACGCCGGCGCAAGTCGCGGCGTGGCCGGCGATCCGCAGCGGCCGCAATACGCTGGTGGCGGCGCCGACCGGCTCGGGCAAGACGCTGACCGCGTTCATGACCGCAATCGATGGTCTGGTGCGTCAGGGCCTGGAGCAGGGCGGGCAAGATTTGCTGGGGCAGCAATCGGCGTTGCCCGACCAGACCACGGTCGTCTATATCTCGCCGCTGAAGGCGCTGTCCAACGACATCCGCATCAATCTCGACGCGCCGCTGGCCGGCATCCGCGCCGAACTCGAAAAACTGGGCCTGCCCGACATCGAGATCCGCACCGCCGTGCGCACCGGCGACACGCCCCAGGCCGAACGCGCGCTGCTGCGCCGCACGCCGCCGCATATCCTGGTCACCACGCCCGAGTCGCTGTACGTGCTGTTGGGTTCCGAATCCGGGCGGGCGATGCTGGGCACGGTGCGCACGGTGATCGTCGACGAAATCCACGCGGTCGCCGGCAGCAAGCGCGGCAGCCATCTGGCGTTGTCGCTGGAGCGGCTGGAAGCCTTGTGCGGCGGCCGGTTGACGCGTGTCGGCCTGTCGGCGACGCAGAAACCGATCGACGAGGTCGCGCGTTTCCTGGTCGGCGCGGCCGCAGTTTCGAAAGAGGGCGTGCCCGATTGCGAGATCGTCGACATCGGCTATGCCAAGCTGCGCGATCTCGCCTTGCAACTGCCGCCGACGCCGTTGAGCGCGGTGATGTCCAACGACCAGTGGGAACAGGTCTATGCGCACATCGCCGAATTGGTCGGGCAGCACCGCACCACGCTGGTCTTCGTCAATACCCGCCGCATGGCCGAGCGCGCGGCGCGGCACCTGGGCGAAATCCTCGGCAAGGAAGCGGTCGCTGCGCATCATGGCAGCCTGGCGAAAGAGCTGAGGCTGGATGCCGAGCAGCGCCTCAAGCGCGGCGAACTGCGCGTTCTCGTCGCCACGGCCTCGCTGGAGCTGGGCATCGATATCGGCGATGTCGACCTGGTCTGCCAGCTCGGCTCGCCACGCTCGATCGCGGCCTTTCTGCAGCGTGTCGGCCGCTCCGGGCACCATGTCGGTGGCGTGCCGAAAGGCCGGTTGTTCCCGCAGACGCGCGACGAGCTGGTCGAATGCAGCGCATTGCTGGACGGCGTGCGCCGCGGCGAACTCGACGCGTTGGTGATGCCGATAGCGCCGCTGGACGTGCTGGCGCAGCAGATCGTCGCCGAAGTGGCCTGCCGCGAATGGGACGAGGATGCGCTGTACGACTGGCTGCGCCGCGCCTGGCCGTATGCCGGCCTGCCGCGCAAGGATTACGACGCGATCGTGCGCATGCTGGCCGACGGCTTCACCACGCGCCGCGGCATCCGCGCCGGCTATATCCATCGCGATGCGGTCAACCGCAAGCTGCGCGGCCGCAAGGGCGGGCGCATGACCGCGCTGATGTCGGGCGGCACGATTCCAGACACCGCCGACTACAACGTGATCCTGGAGCCTCAGGCGCAGAGCATCGGCACCGTCAACGAGGATTTCGCGGTCGAGAGCATGGCCGGCGACATCTTCCAGCTGGGCAATGCCAGCTACCGCATCATCCGGGTCGAGCCGGGCCGCGTGCGCGTCGAGGACGCGCAGGGCGCGCCGCCGAGCATTCCGTTCTGGCTGGGCGAGGCGCCGGGGCGCACCGATGAGTTGTCGTTCGCGGTATCGCGGCTGCGCGAAGAGGTGGTTGCGCGGTTGGGTATAAGCAGCAGCAACAGCAACAGCAAATCCCCCCCAACCCCCCTTTTTCAAAGGGGGGAGGACGGCGCGACATCTTCCGCGGGCCAGGGGGCCGTTCCGCCCTTCGAACCAACGACCGATCCCCCTTTCGAACAAGCGGCTGTTCCCTCCTTCGAACAAGCGGCTGTTCCCCCCTTTGAAAAAGGGGGGCAGGGGGGATTTGCTGTTGGCGAGACGATGGCATGGCTCACCCAAGAGGTCGGCCTTCCCAGCGACGCCGCGCAACAGCTGATCGACTACCTGGGATCCACCGCCGTCGCGCTCGGCGCGATGCCGAGCCAGGGCAGCATCGTCCTCGAGCGTTTTTTCGACGAATCCGGCGGCACCCAGCTGGTGATCCATACGCCTTACGGCAGCCGCATCAACCGCGCCTGGGGCTTGGCGTTGCGCAAGCGCTTCTGCCGCAAGTTCAACTTCGAACTGCAGGCCGCGGCCACCGAAGACGCGATCGTGCTGTCGCTGTCGACCAGCCACAGCTTCCCGCTGATCGAAGTGGCCAGCTATCTGCATTCGGCTTCCGCCTGCGATGTGCTGATCCAGGCGCTGCTGGACGCGCCGCTGTTCGGCGTGCGCTGGCGCTGGAACGCGACCACCGCATTGGCGCTGCCGCGATTCGTCGGCGGCAAGAAAGTGCCGCCGCAACTGCAGCGGATGAAGTCGGAGGACCTGCTCGCCACGGTTTTCCCCGACCAGGTCGCCTGCGCCGAGAATCTGGTCGGCGAGCGCGAGGTGCCCGACCATCCGCTGGTCGCGCAGACCCTGCACGACTGCCTGCACGAAGCGATGGACGTCGATGGCTGGCTGGCGCTGCTGCACGCGCTCGAATCCGGCCAGGTGCAGGTGCTGGCGCGCGACCTGACCGCTCCGTCGCCATTCGCCGCGGAAGCCCTGAATGCGCGCCCCTACGCCTTCCTCGATGATGCGCCGCTGGAAGAGCGCCGCACTCAGGCCGTGCAGACCCGCCGCTACGCCGATCCGCAAAGCGCCGACGATCTGGGTCGGCTCGATGTCGCTGCGATCGATGCGGTGCGCGAAGAGGCATGGCCGGAAGTGCGCAATGCCGACGAGATGCATGAGGCCTTGATGGGCCTGGGCGCAGTCACCGGCGACGAGGCGGATCGCAATGGCTGGTCCGGATGGCTGCAGCGGCTCGCGAAAGATCATCGCGCCACGTGCGCGTTTGTGGGAGGGGTTTCAGCCCCGACAGGCGCGCAGTCGGGGCTGAAACCCCTCCCACAAAAGCCTGCATCGGCCTTATGGGTCGCGGCCGAACGATTGCCGCAACTGCGCACCCTGCACTCCGATGCCGCGCTGCAGCCTTTTATCGAGGCGCCCGCCGAATACGCGCTGCAAACCTGGACGCGCGAAGACGCGGCGCTCGAACTGCTGCGTTCGCGCCTGACTGGACTGGGTCCAACCCCGGCGGCGACGTTGGCCGACGAGCTGTCGCTGCCGCCGTCGGAAGTGGACATGGCGCTGCTGCGCCTGCAGGGCGAAGGCTATGTGATGCAGGGCCGTTTCTCGCCCGGCGTCCAGGTCGACGAATGGTGCGAGCGGCATCTGCTCGCGCGCATCCATCGCTACACGCTCAAGCGGCTGCGCCGCGAGATCGAGCCGGTCGAGCCGCGCGACTTCATGCGTTTCCTGTTCGACTGGCAGCGCGTCAGCCGCGGTACGCGCGTCAGCGGCCCGGAAGCGCTGGCGGGCGTGCTCGCGCAGCTGGAAGGTTTCGAGGCGCCGGCAGCGTCGTGGGAAGCCGAACTGCTGCCGGCGCGCGTCAACGACTACTCGATCTCGTGGCTGGACGACCTGTGCACCGCCGGCCGCACGATGTGGACGCGGCTGCGCGTCAGCCCCGGCGACACCAGCGGCAGCCGCGGCAGCACCCCCGTGCGCGCCACGCCGATCGTGCTGCTGCCGCGCCGTCAGGCCGCGGCCTGGACGCGGCTCGCGCCGGAACACGCGGCCGACGACCTGTTGTCCTCGCGCGCGCAGCTGGTCGCCGACTATCTGGCCGAGCATGGCGCCTCGTTCTTCGACGAACTGGTAGCCGGCGCGCACCTGTTGCGCACCGAGCTGGAAGACGCGCTGGCGGAACTCGTCGCGCGCGGCCGCATCCATTGCGACAGCTACGCCGGCCTGCGTGCGCTGCTGGTACCGGCATCGAAGCGGCCGAGCGCTTCTTCGCATCGCCGCCGCCGTGCTTCCCTGTTCGGGATCGAGGACGCCGGCCGCTGGGCGCTGATCCGCCGCGGCAATCCCGCGGCCGCCACCGGCAGCCAGCCGGATCCGGAAGCGACCGAACACATCGCCCGCGTGCTGCTGCGCCGTTACGGCGTGGTGTGCTGGCGCTTGCTGGAGCGCGAAGCGGGCTGGCTGCCGCCGTGGCGCGAACTGCTGCGCGTCTACCATCGCCTGGAAGCGCGCGGCGAAATCCGCGGCGGCCGTTTCATCGCGGGTTTGTCCGGCGAACAGTTCGCCTTGCCCGAAGCCATCGGCCTGATGCGCCAGGTCCGGCAGCGCAGCCACGACGGCACGCTGGTCTGCCTGTCCGCGGCCGACCCGCTCAACCTGGTCGGCACGGTGCTACCGGGCAGCAAGCTGCCGCGCCTGACCGGCTCGCGCGTGCTGTACCGCGACGGCCTGCCGCTGGGGACGTTGGCCGCGGGCGAAATAGAATGGCTCGCCACGCTGGGTCCGGAGGAAGAGCAGGCCGCGCGCAAGGTCTTGCTGCGTGAGCCGGAATCGGTGTTCGCCGGCCTGCCTTCGCCTGCGATGGCCGCGCACTAGCCGACCCGCTCGTCCCGCTTTTTGTGCGGCATCCGCCTAACGCGAAGATAACGTGCGTGACGGCCGCATCACGCCGTGCCGCTGATACTCGTTCGCGAATCTCAGGCCGCATGGCGGCCGCAGAACGAGGAAATCGTCATGGCACGTCCCGTCTGGAACGGCACCCTGTCGTTCGGGCTGCTCAATATCCCGGTCCAACTGATGTCGGGCGAGAAACGCACCGACATCCAGTTCCGCATGCTCGACTCGCGCGACAATTCGCCGATCCGTTACGAGCGGATAAACGCCGAGACCGGCGAAGAAGTCGCCTGGAAGGACATCGTCAAGGCCTTCGAGTACGACAAGGGCAGCTACGTGGTCCTGGAACAGGAAGACATCAAGTCGGCGGCGCCGGAAAGCCACGGCGCGATCGATGTCGAGGCTTTCGTCGATGCCGACACCATCGGTCCGCAATATTTCGAGAAACCCTACGTGCTGGTGCCGGCCAAGAAAGCCGAGAAAGGCTACGTGCTGCTGCGCGAGGCCCTGGCCAGCACCGGCAAGATAGGCATCGCGCGCGTGGTCATACGCACGCGCGAACATCTGTGCGCGGTGATCCCGCAAGGCGATGCGCTGCTGCTGATCATGATGCGCTACCCGCAGGAACTGGTCGACGTGGAGGAGTACAACATCCCGGAAGGCAAACCGTCGGAGTACCGCATCACCGCCAAGGAAAAGGAGTTTTCCGAACAACTGATCAACAGCATGTCCGGCGAGTGGTCGCCGACCGAGTACAAGGACGAATTCAGGACCCGGCTGCATGCCGTCATCAAGAAGCGCATGAAGAGCAAGGGCGTGGTGGCCAAGCGCGAAGACGAGGACCACGACGTCGCCGAGGATGCGGCGACCAATGTCGTCGATTTCATGTCGCTGCTGCAGCAGAGCATCGATCGCAACAAGCGTACGCCGGCCAAGAAGAAGGCCGCGGCCAAAAAAACCGTGCGCAAGGCGGCCAAGAAGAAGCCCGTAGCCAAGAAGAAGACGGCTGCCGCGCGGCGCAAGTCCGCCTGACCCGGACTTGCGCCTTTGAGCCTGCGCGACTATGCCCGCAAGCGCCGGTTCGGGGACACGCCCGAGCCTACCGATGCGGCCAGCGCCGGACGTCGCGGCCATCGGCCTACGTTCGTGGTGCAGCTGCACCACGCGCGCGCCAGGCACTACGACTTCAGGTTGGAGATGGACGGCACGCTGAAAAGCTGGGCCGTGCCCAAAGGCCCGTCGCTGCGGGTCGGCGAGAAGCGCCTGGCGGTGGAGGTCGAAGACCATCCGCTGAGTTACGCGAGCTTCGAAGGCGACATTCCGAAAGGCCACTACGGCGCCGGTCACGTCGACGTATTCGATCAGGGCGTATGGAGTTGCCATGGCGATCCGCTGGAATCGCTGGCGGCCGGCAAGATCGATTTGGTCCTGCACGGCGGCAAGCTGGAAGGCGGGTGGAAACTGGTCCGCACCGGCATGCGCGCCAGCAAGCCGCAATGGCTGTTGATCAAGCGCCAGGATGCATTCGCGCGCGATGCCGAGGCCGACGACCTGATCGGCGAGAAGAAAAAGGCAGCCGGAAAGGCGCCACGAAAGACGGCCGCGGCCAAACCCGCGAAGAAAGCATCGCGGTCGCCGCGCAGGCGCAAGCGCAACTGGCGCGACCTTGCGCAATCGCTCGAGGGCGCACGTCGATTGCGCGATCGTGCGCTGCCCGCGCCGCAGCTCGCCACGTTGCGCCAGGCGCCGCCGCCCGGCGACGACTGGCTGCACGAGCTGAAATGGGACGGGTACCGCTTGCTGGCCCGGTTGGAAGGCGGCAAGGCGAAATTGCGGTCGCGCAAGAACCTGGACTGGACGGCGGACTACCCGGAGATCGTATCCGCGCTGGAAGCGCTCGGTATCGGCGACGCGGACCTGGACGGCGAGCTGATCGCGCTGGACGCGAAAGGCAGGGACGACTTCTCCGCGCTGCAGCATACGATCGCCGGCTCGGCCAACGCGACGTTGCGGTATGTGCTGTTCGATATGCCCTCGCTCGAAGGCGTCGACCTGAGCCGAACGCGGCTTATCGATCGCAAGGATCTGCTGGAATCGTTATTGCAGGGCAGCGATCCCATCCTCGCCTACAGCCAGCACATCGTCGGCCACGGCGAGGAAGTGTTCGCCGCCAGCGCCAGGCAAGGTATGGAAGGCATCATCAGCAAGGACGTGTCGGGGCACTACCACAGCGCCCGCTCCAGCTCCTGGCTCAAGGTGAAGCACGCGCAGAGCGATGAGTTCGTAGTGGTCGGATTCACCGCGCCCAAGCGCTCGCGCACGGGCTTCGGCTCGCTGTTGCTGGCCACCCGGGAGCATGGCGCGTTGAAGTACGTCGGCCGCGTCGGCACCGGCTTCGACGATGCCATGTTGCGCAGCCTGACCAAGGCGCTGCGCAAGCTGGAACGGAAAAAGCCCGTGGTCGACCTGCCGGCGCACATTCCGCTGCCGCTGCGCACGGTGACCTGGGTGGAACCGAAGCTGATCGTCGAAATCGCATTCCGCGGCTGGGCCAAGGAAGGGCTGCTGCGGCAGGGAAGTTTCGTGAGATTGCGCGAGGACAAGGCCATGAAAGACATCGGCGGCGACACGGAGCAGCGCATCAGCAGCCCCGACAAGCAGATCTACCCCGAGAGCGGCATCACCAAACAGATGGTTGCGGATTATTACCGGGCGATCGCACCGCGATTGCTGCCGGAAATCGCGCGCCGCCCGTTATCGCTGCTGCGCTGTCCGGATGGCCTGAAGGGGCAGTGCTTCTTCCAGAAACATCATGCCGGCACGCTGGGCAAGGATGTGCACGCCATTCCCCTGCGCGAAAAGGACGGCGGCAAGGACGACTATCTCTATATCGAGGACGTCGAAGGCCTGCTCGATCTGGTGCAGATGAACACGCTCGAACTGCATCCCTGGGGCTCGCGTATCGACGACGTCGAGCATCCCGACGTGCTGGTATTCGATCTGGATCCGGGTCCCGGCGTGAAGTGGAAAGACGTGATTGCCGCAGCGCGCGATGTGCGTGCCAGGCTCGAGGAAATCGGCATGCAGAGCTTCGTGCGGCTGTCCGGCGGCAAAGGGCTGCACGTGGTCCTGCCGATCAAGCCGGGCCCCAACTGGGCGCAGGCCAAGGCCTTCTGCGAAGCTTTCGCCGATGCCATGGCGACGCAGGCGCCCGACCGTTATGTCGCCACCGCCAGCAAGGCCAAACGCAAAGGCGTGATCTTCATCGACTGGCTGCGCAACGGCCGCGGTGCGACCAGCGTCGCCAGCTGGTCCTTGCGCGCGCGCGCCGGCGCGGGCGTGGCGATGCCGCTGCGCTGGGATGAGCTGGGGCGTACCAAATCCGGTGCGGATTTCACGCTCAAGCGCGCGCTGACACGTGCCTCGCGCCTGCGCAAGACGGCTTGGGAAGGCTGGGACAAGGCTGCAAAGCAGAAGCTGGTCGCTCTCGAGTAGCCGATAACGCGCAGACCCGTAGGCTGAGCTGGCAAGCCCAGCGCTGTGCTATGGCGAATGCCGGGCTTATCAGCCCAGCCTACGGTGACGCGCGCTTAAAACCGTCAACTGATCGCAACCTTCGTCGCCGACCATGAGCAGGCCGGCTGGCAGGGGAGTCGGCTTTCCCCGACTTCCCGATGAGGTTCGAAGCCATGAGTCTGCGTTGCACTAAACTAGCCTGGACGCTAGGTGCGATTTCGTTGATCAGCTTCAGCGCCGCTGCCTGCGCACAAGGGTCCGCCGTGACCGACCAGCCTGCCCGCCATCACGACGACGACCGTCATGGCCTGATCGTGATCGGCCATCGCGGCGCCAGCGGTTACCGGCCGGAACACACGCTCGAGTCCTACCGCCTGGCGATCCGCCAGGGCGCCGATTTCATCGAGCCCGACCTGGTGGCGACCAAGGACGGCGTGCTGATCACGCGTCATGAGAACGAAATCTCCGGCACGACCGATGTCGCCGATCACCCCGAGTTCGCGAATCGACGCACCACCAAGACCATCGACGGCGTGGCGCTGACCGGCTGGTTCACCGAGGACTTCACCCTCGCCGAGATCAAGACGCTGCGTGCCAAGGAACGGATCCCCGATGTGCGCCCGCAGAACACGCGTTTCGACGGCATGTTCCAGATCCCGACCTTCGCCGAAGTCATCCAGCTGGCCAAACGCGAAAGCCGCGGCGGCCGCAAGGTGGGCATTTATCCGGAAACCAAGCACCCGACCTATTTCGCCAAGGAAGGCCGCCGTCTCGATGGCAGCCTGATCGCCACCTCGCTCGGCGCCAAGCTGGTCGAAACGCTGATTGCGCAGGGCTTCACCGATCCCAAGCGCATCTATATCCAGAGCTTCGAGGTGGCGAACCTGATCGAACTCAGGAACAAGATCATGCCTGCGGCGGGGATCGGTATCCCATTGGTGCAGCTCTACGACGACATCGATTCGGCCAGGCCGTACGACATCGCCTACAACGTCGCGCAGGGCGCCGATCTCGCAGCGATCTACGGCGGCCTGGTGCAGAAGGTGGAAGGCGGCATCGGCCCGGACACGACGTACGGGTCATTGGTCACGCAATCCGTGCTCAACTGGATGAAGGCGAACTACGCAGCGGGCATCGGACCCTGGAAAGTCAATCTGCTGCCGCGCACGGCGCTCGACCCAAAAGTCGATGCCAATGGCGACGGCAAAGCCGAACTGGGCACGCGTAACACCGGCATCGTGCATCCCATGCTGGGCCGTGCGCTGAAGGCCGGCTTGCAGGTGCATCCCTACACGTTGCGGGCCGAGGAGACGTTCCTGACGCAGACGCCGAACGGCGTGTCGCAGACCGCGCTCGCCGAAGCTGTGCAGCTCTACGGTCTGGGCGTGCAAGGTTTTTTCATCGACCAGCCGGATATCGGCGTGGCGGCGCGCGAGATTTTTCTCGACCTCAATCGCCAGTCGCGCGATCGCTGAAAGATCGTAGGCTGGGCTGACTAGCCCAGCGCTTTTCCCGGTGCGTCCAACAAGCTGGGCTTGTCAGCCCAGCCTGCCGGTGCTTGATGGAAGGTCCGCGCACAGGACGTGCGCGGACCATCGCGACTCACCACATGAAGCCGGTACCGACCGTGACGCCGACATCGCCTTTCGAGTTGCTGTTGCCGGAGATCTTGTTGACCCAGCGGCCGTCGTCGCTGATCGTCGAGATGCCGACGGCGAAGCCGGTCTCGCCCTCGAACGAGCTTGCCGCGACGGCGGCCATGCTCTTGCCGGGCACATAGGACTGCGGCAGGCCCGCGACCGCCATCGCCGATGCCACGCCGGCATTGACGTTGTTGTCGAGCGTGCCGATCTCGCGGCGCAGGCTCTCGCCCCAGCTGTCGGTGTACTGCTTGGATGTTTCGACAGCGCGGCCGACGCCGTCGTTGAGTTGCTGGACGTTGACCGCATCGGTCGCCTGCGTGCCCGCTGCGACATTGACGACCTGGCGCTGGGCGCCCGCCGTGCCGACCGACACGGTGTTGGCACGGTCGGCGACCGCGCCCTGGCCCAGTGCGACCGAGCCGGATGCGGTCGCGCTGGCGCTTTCGCCGACTGCGACCGCATTGGTCGCCGTTGCGGCGATCGTGCTGTTCGCGCCCACCGCCGTGCTGCCATCGGCATCGACGCGGGCATTGCCGCCGATCGCGGTGTCGTTGGGGCCTGCCGCATGGCTGTCGCCACCGATCGCGGTGCCGTGGTCGCCGCCGACGCTGGCGCCGGATCCGATTGCGACGCCGTTGCTGCCGGCTGCGACCGATGCATTGCCGGTGCCGTCGATGGCGATGCGCGGATCGGCTGGACCGCCGCCGCCGCCGAGGTTGTCGATGCGGTTGTGGAGATTGCTCAGGCTGGCATCGACCGCAGCGAACGCGCCGCCGATATTCTGGTAGCTCGCGCCCTGCACGGTGTAGCTGGGGAGCGTAAACAAGCCGCCGGCGAACGACGCGCCGCCACCGAAGATGGAGGCAGCACTGTTGCCGGTGTCGAACGCCTGGCCGCCATTGACCGCCTCCAGACTGCCTGCGGCGATCTGGCCACCGGCGATATTGGCCAGCACGGTGCCGGTGCCTGCCGGGCCGCGCAGGGTCACCCGCCCGTAATCGGGATTACCGGCGCCGTCGTCGTCGTATTGCACGCCGAACGCGCCGCCGCCGGCGATGTTGCCGTCCAGCGCCGTCAAGGCGTCGCTCACGCTGTTGTACGTGTTGCCGCCGATGACGTAGCTGGGTGCGATGAAGCTGCCGCCCGCGCTGAAACCCGCGCCGCCGCCGAACAAGGTCGCCACGGCGTTGCCGACGCTGAAGACCTGGCCGCCGTTGACCGCATCCAGGCTGCCGGCTGCGATCTGTCCGGCAGCGAGGTTCCCGAGCACGGAGCCGATCCCTGCCGGACCCGCCAACGTGACCGAACCATGGTCAGGATTGCCGGTGCCGTCGTCGTCGTAGCGGACAGCGAAGGCATTGCTGCCCGAAATCGTGCCATTGAGTGCGGTCAGTGCCGAGCCGACGTTGTTGTAGCCGGTGCCGGCGATGATGTAATTCGGCGCGGTAACGGTGCCGTCCGGCGCTACCGAGGCGCCGCTGCCGAGACGCGCGGCAACGGAGGAGCTGATCGCGAAGATCTGGTTGCCGTTCACCGCCTGCGTGCTGCCGGCGACGATCGCGCCGGCGCGCAGATTGGAGATCGTCGTGCCTGCGGGGCCTTGCAGCGTGATGTTGGCGAAGTCCGGCGTGCCGCCGAGATCGTTGTATTTGACCGCGAACGGATCGGCGGCCGCGGTCGACAGTGCGCCCTGCAACTGGGCCAGGTTGACCGCGTCGGTGCCCACGCTGCCGGCGGCGACATTGGTGAGCTTGCGCGTCGCGCCGGTCGCGCCGATCGAAAGCTCGCCGCTCGACGTCTGCGGCGCCACGAGCCCGAATGCGGTGTAGTTGGCCTGCGCGCCGAAGACGGTCGACGATCCTGCGCCGATCGCGACGCTGTTGGCGTGCGTCGAAGTCGCACCGAAGCCCAGGATGGTCTGGCGATTGGCGTTGCCGAAACTGTTGTCGCCGATCACCACCGAATTGCCCAGGCGTGCGGCGTAATTGGTGTCGGGGCCGCCGCTGAAGCCGGCGCTTGCCGCCGTGATCGTGGGCAGCTGGTGGCGCGCGTTGGTGCCCATCACGATGGTATTGGAGCCATTGGCGTAGCTGCCGTCGCCGATGAGTACCTGATTGTTCTGTGCGGCATTGGTCCGCCAGGTGCAGGCCAGGCCGATGATGACGCAGCTGGCGCTGTTGTTGTTGCCGACGTAATTGCTGTCCTGGAACTGGATGTAGCTATCCGAGTGGACGCTGCCGATCAGGGTCATGTGGTTGGCCGGCTGATTGCCGTCCAGGTCGAGCACATTCGGCGGCTGCGGCAGATTGAGGATCAGCGACAGGTACGAGTAATTGAAGTTGGCGCGGTCGATGGTCAGGCAGCCGCTGCCCAGCATCCCGCAGGCTTGATAGTCGTTACCCAGCATCCAGTCGTTGAGGTACTGGGTGTGGCCAGGCAGGGTGTTGTTGGTGGCGGGCGGCGGTTCGATGATGCTCATCGGCGTGACCATGCCGCCGCCGAATGCGGAAGAAGCCATGCCCATGCTGCGTGGAACGTCGTTGAACATCAGCGGCAGCAGCAGCGCATCGTCGTCGAGCGCCACGTCGGCGTTGGCATCTCCTTCGTTCGTCGCTTCCGGCTCTTTCGCCGTTGTTTTCGCAGCGGTTTCCGTAGCTTCAATCGCTGGCGCCGTTGCCGACGCGGGCTTCGCTTCGGTCGCACCCGCCACGGCCGGCATGGCGATCGCCCCGGCCGCAACGAAACACAGGCTGGCCCATCCAAGCAGCGACATGCGCAACGGTTTGGCGCCATGCGCCGAGCGTTGTGCGTTGTATGTGTTCTTCCCTTTGATTTCGATACGTCCTGTCACGGCAAGTGTCCCCTTCTGCGAGCGATGCGAATGGAAGATTCGGCATCACAGGTGAAGAGCAGGCGCAAACAGGCCGCATGCGGCCACAAAAATCCCATCGCCATCCCCCTGATGCCGCGGCTGTCGGATTCGCTCGAACGAGCAGCCGGTGCCGGCAGGCTAGGCCTTGCCGTCCATGCCGTCAACTCGCGGCGGTACGGCCGTGCTCGTGCCTGCTTCTCCAGCCCTCGACAACATCCAGAAACGAAAAGAGCCGCCCATGCAGCAGGCGGCTCTTCCTGTTGCGATGGTTGCGGATTACTCGGTCTTGGGTTCGCCACCGGCGGTCGCGGTCAGGCCGCGCTTGACCAGCAAGGGCTCGATCTTCGGATCGTGGCCGGCGAAGTCGCGGAACAGCTGCAGCGCATCCTTGCTGCCGCCCTGCGACAGCAGCGTCTTGCGGAAGTGATCGCCGTTGGCACGGGTCAGGCCACCGTGCTGCTCCATCCATTCCACGCTGTTGGCGTCGAGCACTTCCGACCAGATGTAGGCGTAGTAGCCGGCCGCATAGCCGCCCATGATGTGGCTGAAATAAGGCGTGCGGTAACGCGGCGGCACCGGCGCATAGTCGACGCCGTCCTTCTTCAGCGCGGCGGCTTCGAAGTCCATCACGCCCTTCGCATCCGGCACCTGGTCCGGGCTGGCGAACTGGTGCCAGTTCTGGTCGAGCATCGCCGCGCCGAGGTATTCGGTGGTGGCGAAACCCTGGTTGAACTTGGAGCTGGCCAGCACCTTGTCCAGCAGTTCTTTCGGCATCGGTACGCCGGTTTCATGATGCTTGGCGTAGTTGGCCAGGATCGACGGCCAGTCGGCCCACATCTCGTTGACCTGCGACGGATATTCGACGAAATCGCGCGGCACGCTGGTGCCGGTGAAGTAGGGATACTTCACATTCGAGAACATGCCGTGCAGGGCATGGCCGAACTCGTGGAACATCGTGGTCACCTCGTCCCAGGTCAGCAGCGTCGGCTGGCCGGCCGGCGGCTTGGGGATGTTGAGGTGGTTGGCGACCACCGGCAACGTGCCGAACATCTCGCTCTGGTCGACATAGGAATTCATCCATGCACCGCCGCGCTTGGACGGCCGCGCATACATGTCGGCGATGAAGATCGCCAGCTGCTTGCCGTCGGCATCGAACACGTCGTAGACGGTGACGTCGGGGTTGTAGACCGGCAGGTCGGTGCGCTGCTTGAACTTCAGGCCGTACAGCTGGCCTGCGGCGTAGAACACGCCGTTCTCGAGCACATTCTTCATCTCCAGGTAGGGCTTGAGCTGGGACTCGTCGAAGTTGTATTTCGCCGCGCGCACCTTCTCGGTGTAGAACGACCAGTCCCAGGCCTGCAGCGGGAACGTCGGCTCGCCCTTGGCCGCTTGTTCCTTGTCGATCATCGCCTGCAGGTCGGCGGCTTCGCGCTTGGCATTGGCCACGGCGGCTGGCGCCAGCTGGCCCAGCATCTTGTTGACCGCTTCCGGGGTCTTGGCGGTCTCGTCTTCGAGCACGAACGCCGCATAGGTCGGATAACCCATCATTTTGGCGCGCTCGGCACGCAGCTTGGCCACTCTGGAGACGATAGCGGTGTTGTCGAACTTGTTACCGCGGCTGCCGCGCGCAACCGAAGCCTTGTGCAGGCGCTCGCGCAGCGCGCGGTTGCTCAGTTGCGCCTCCGCCGGCTGGCCGGTGGTGTTGAGCAAGGTGATCACGTACTTGCCGTCGAGCTTGCGCTCTTTGGCGGCATCGGCGGCGGCGGCGATCTGCTCCGCGGTCAGGCCGTCGAGTTCTTCCTTGCTGTCGACCACGACGGCCGAATCGTTGACCTCGGCCAGCACGTTCTGGCTGAACTGGGTGCCCAGCGTCGCCAGTTCGGCGTTCATGGCCTTGAGCTTGGTCTTGTCGGCTTCGGACAGCTTGGCGCCGGCGCGGACGAAATCGCTGTAGTAGCGCTCGATCAGGCGCACGCCCTGGGCATCGAGACCCAGCCCGGCGCGCTCGTCGTACAGGGACTGGATGCGCGCGAACAGTTTCGGGTTGAGCCTGATCGCATCGCGATGCGCGGAGAACTTGGGCGCGTAGTCGGCGTCGAGCTTGTCGCGCGCCGGATTGGTATCGGCGCCCACCAGGTTGTCGAACACGACGCGGGCGCGGTACAGCGTGCGGCCGGACTTCTCGAGGGCCAGGATCGTGTTGTCGAAAGTCGCTTTGTCGGCGCTGTCGGCGATCGCTGCGACTTCCTTCAGTTCTTCTTCCATGCCGCGGTCGAAAGCAGGCGCGAAATCGGTGTCCTTGATCTTGTCGAACTGCGGGTAATGCAGCGGCAGCGGACTCTCGACGAAGAACGGGTTGGACTCGGAAGCGGCAGCAGCGGGAGCGGTGGCGGCGGAATCGTTCACGGGGGCTTCGTTCTTGCTGCAGGCGGGGGCGATGGCGAGGGTGGTCAGCGCTGCGGTCAGCGCGAGGGTCAGCGGATGCTTCATAGATAGGCAGGTGTCCGGAAAGTGGGGCTCAGCCTAGCCCAGGCCAGGGCGGGGTACCTGTGACTTTAGGCATGGGTGGGCCGCCAGACCCGCTTCTCGGCTGCCGTCGTCCGAAGGGGCTGCTTACCTTTGAGCCGTCATCCCGGCGAACGCCGGGATCCAGCGCCTTTATTGCTGCCCTGTAGAGCGGAGCTTGCTCCGCTGCTTTTTCTTGTTTTTTTTGTGCGACCTGCCGGCCCTATTCGGGCCGGAGTTTCGTCCGCTGTCGCGGCCGAGTTACTTTCTTTTTGTTGACCCAAAAAGATAAGTAACCAAAGAAAAAGGGTCTCACAGCGGTGTGTGGCGCCGTTACGTGTCTGGCATCGGCGGGCCATCTCTCACCGTTGATCGAACGTCCTCCGTCGCTTCGATATTCAGATTTGAGCGATCGGCACGCTTCACGACTTAACTAGTCAGCAATTTCGACGAGCTCACAGCGTCTCGAACTGCCGCACGATCCACGACAACTGGTAGAGCAGGCTCGCAACCGCGAAAGCGGCGTGGAAGCGTCGGTTGGGCGTGGCGATCGCGACCAAGCATAGGACCACATAGGCCAGACTGCGCAGTTCCAGCTCGGGGCCGAAGCTTTCGAAGTAGTGGCGCCCCTTGATCCAGGTGTCGCCCAGATCCACCACGTAGGCCAGCCCCAGCAAGCCGAAGAACCATTTGCGGCGGGAATAGAAATAATCCTCGTAGTCCGCATAACCTTCCAGGCTGTCCGGGAAGATGATCGCGCACAGCAGGTACAGCAGCAGCGCGTACATCGCCACGTACAGGTACAGCATGAAGGTCCAGTGCACGGTGTTGGCGAGGCGGAACTCCCACCACCAGAAATGCAGCAGGTACAGGAACATCGAGCTCGCCCACAACAAATGGACCCAATAGGCCCGCTCGCGCACCGGGCGATCGATGATCCGCGCGAAGTGGCGTATCAGATGGGTCAGCCCCAGGCCCACCACCATGCCCAGCAGCACCCGCACGTGCAGGTACAGGCTGGCCAACGAATCCGGGTGGCTGGCGGCGGCGTCCATCGCCGGATTGTGGCCAGCGTGCACGATGGCTGCAAGCCATCGGCGATCCGGGCCGGGCAGGGCATTGCAGTAAACTGACCGCCCGTTCCGGAGTTGCCCGATGACCACCGCATACGATTTCAGCGCGACCGACATCGACGGCCAGTCGCTTCCGCTGGACGACTACCGCGGCAAGGTGCTGCTGATCGTCAACGTGGCTTCCAAATGCGGCTTCACGCCGCAATACGCCGGCCTGGAAAAGTTGTGGCAGGACTACCGCGAGCGCGGGCTGGTGGTATTGGGCTTCCCCTGCGACCAGTTCGGCAGTCAAGAGCCCGGCAACGAGGCCGAGATCAAGGAGTTCTGCTCGCTGACCTACGAGGTCGATTTCCCGATGTTCGCCAAGATCGACGTCAACGGCGCGGCCGCGCACCCGCTGTGGAAATGGCTGAAGGACGAAAAGGGCGGCCTGCTCGGCATCGATGCGATCAAGTGGAACTTCACCAAGTTCCTGGTCGGTCGCGACGGCAGCGTGCTCAAGCGTTATGCGCCTACCGACAAGCCTGAGTCGCTGGCCAAGGACGTCGAGGCAGCGCTCGCCTGATCAGGCCTGTCGTATCCGGGTACGGAACGATCAGGCCGGCCCCGGATTCGTTTTCGCGGCCGAGTGACCGGATGGGTACCGAGGACGAATCGCGGGACGATGGGACGAGCCACCACCCGTCACGCCAACGCCTGGGCGACAATGCGCGCATGAATTACGCACCCACGCCGCCGCCCGCCGCCCCGACGGCCTGGGATCGTTACCGACCGTGGCGTCGGCCGCTGGAAATCGGCTTCTGGGTGCTCACTTATGCGATCGGCGGCGCCGCCAACAGCATCACCTCGCTGATGGACGTGCGTAAGGCGGGTCTGAATTTCGCCGCCTGGGAACCGCCGGTGTGGGAGATGAGCAGCCACCTGACGGCGCTGGCGCTGGTACCGGCGCTGCTGTGGTGGACCCGGCGCCATCCGCTGCACATCGACACCTGGCGCCGCGCCTTGCCATGGCACCTGCTCGGCAGCGTGCTGTGGTCGCTGCTGCACGTCGCCGGCATGGTGGCGATGCGCAAGGTGGCTTATGCGGCCCAGGGCACCGTCTACGATTTCGGCGATGCGCCGCGCGAGATCTTCTACGAGTACGTCAAGGATGTGCGCAGCTACGCCGGTCTGGTGCTGGTGATCGAGGGTTACCGCCTGCTGGTCCGACGGCTGCAGGGCGAGGCGAGCCTGCTGGTCGCGCCGGACGATGCGCCGCCGCTGGAACCGCTGGAGCGCCCGGAGCGCTTTCTGGTGCGCAAGCTCGGCAAGGAGTTCCTGGTTGCGGCGGGCGATGTCGAATCGCTGCAGGCCTCGGGCAACTACGTCAATCTTCACGTGCGCGGCCGCGACTATCCGTTGCGCACCACGATGGCCACGATCGAGGCGCGTCTGGACCCGGCCCGTTTCGTGCGCGTGCACCGCAGCGTCATCGTCAACCTGGACTGCATCGAGGAAATCGAGCCGCTGGACACCGGCGATGCGCGCATCGTGATGCGCGACGGCCGCAAGCTGCCGTGCAGCCGCCGCTATCGCGACGCGCTGCGGCCGGCGGCCTGACGCCCGCTTTGCTCTTGTAGAGCGTAGCTTGCTGCGCTGCTCGCGCCCTGCTCTTCGTAGGAGCGGCTTCAGCCGCGAGCTCTTCAATCTACGTTGAATCCGCAGCAAGAGCTCGCGGCTGAAGCCGCTTCTGCAAAAGCGACGGCAGCGGAGCAAGCTCCGCTCTACAAGAAGATTTATTTTTCGACGAAGGCGCGTTCGAACACGTACTGCCCGGGCACGCCGATCCGCGGCGCAGCGCTGAAGCCGCGCGCATCGAGGATGGCGCGGAAGTCGGCCAGCATCTGCGGGCTGCCGCAGATCATCGCGCGGTCGTGTCGTCCGTCCAGGGATTCGAGGCCGAGCTGCTGCTGCATCCGGCCGCTGGCCAGCAGTTCGGTCAAACGTCCGCGCTGGTCGTTGCCATCGAAGCCGAAATCCTCCCTCGTCACGGCCGGGTAGTACTTCAATTTCGCCGCAATCTGCTCGCCGAGGAATTCATGCCGCGGCAGTTCGTGGAGGATGTAGTCGCGATAGGCCAGGTCGCCGGCGCTGCGCACGCCGTGCGCCAGCACGATCGTGTCGAATCGTTCGTAGGTGTGCGGATCCTTGATCACCGCCAGCCACGGCGCCAGGCCGGTGCCGGTGCCCAACAGATACAGGTTGCGGCCCGGGTGCAGGTCGTGGATCAGCAGGGTGCCGGTCGGCTTGCGCCCGATCAGCACGCTGTCCCCGGGACGGATCGATTTGAGTCGCGAAGTCAGCGGCCCGTTGGGCACCTTGATGCTGAAGAATTCGAGCTGCTCTTCCCAGTTGGCGCTGGCGATCGAGTAAGCGCGCAGCAGCGGACGGCCGTCCACTTCCAGGCCGATCATCACGAACTGGCCATTGTCGAAGCGGAAACCGTCGTCGCGGGAGGTGGTGAAGCTGAAGTAATCGTCCGTCCAGTGACGGACATCCAGCACCGTCTCGGTGCCAAATGCGGAAGACATGCGTGAGATTGCAGGGGAAAACGGCCCTTATTGTAACGGATGAGAGCGTTTCTCATCTATTGCGAAGCCGGCGGCTATCCTGAAGCCGGATGCAGACGCTGTGGACCATCGGCCATTCGACCCGCGACTGGGACACCTTCGTGGCGATGCTGCGGGGTGCGGGCATCGCCGTGCTCGCCGACGTGCGGCGTTTCGCCGGCTCGCGCCGCAATCCGCAATTTTCGGCCGAGGCGATGGCGCAGCGATTGCCCGAAACCGGCATTGCCTACCGCCCCATGCCCGAACTCGGCGGGCGGCGGCCGGCGCATCCGGATTCGCCGAATACCGCCTGGCGCAACGCCGGCTTTCGCGGCTATGCCGACTACATGGCGTCAGAAGAATACCGCGCGGCCCGGGCTCAGCTGGAAGTGATGGCACGCGAACAGCGTATCGCGGTGATGTGCGCCGAAGCCGTGTGGTGGCAATGCCATCGCGGCCTGATCGCCGACGATTTCAAATCGCGCGGGTGGGAGGTGATCCACCTGATGGCGCCGGGGCGCGAGGAGCCGCATCCGTACACGTCCGCAGCACGCATGGTCGACGGAAGGCTGGATTACTCGTTGCCGCCGGATCCGCAAGCCGGGTTGTTCTGATTGGTTTTGTAGAGCGGAGCTTGCTCCGCTGCTCTTGCTCTTTGTAGGAGCGGCTTTAGCCGCGAGCTTTCCGCAACCGAAGAGCTCGCGGCTAAAGCCGTTCCTGCAAAGGGCCAGAAAGCCAAAGCAGCGGAGCAAGCTCCGCTCTACAGAGCGAGAAGAATCAGCGATAGCCGGAGGCTTGCAACTCGAACAACTCCGCATACCGCCCGCCCTGCGCCAGCAACTGCTCGTGCGTACCCGAAGCCTCCAGCCGCCCCTCGGCCAGCACCAGGATCCGGTCGGCCATGCGCACGCTGGAGAAACGGTGCGAGATCAGCACCGCGGTGCGGTCGTCGCTGAGTTCCTTGAAGCGCTGGAACACCTCGAATTCGCTGCGCGCATCCAATGCCGCGGTCGGCTCGTCGAGGATCATCACCTGCGCATCGCGCATATAGGCGCGGGCGATCGCGATCTTCTGCCACTGGCCGCCGGACAGGTCGACGCCGGTCTTGAAGCGCCGACCGATCAGCTGGTCGTAACCGTTCGGCAGGCTGGCGACGACTTCTTCGGCCATCGCCCTGCGTGCGGCTTCCTTGATGCGGGTCGCGTCGTTCATCGCATCGACCTGGCCCACGCCGATGTTCTCGCCCGCCGTCAGGTGGTAACGCACGAAATCCTGGAAGATGACGCCGATGTTGGCGCGCAGCTCTTCCAGGCTGTATTCGCGCAGGTCGCGCCCGTCGAGCAGGATGCGGCCCTCGTCCGGGTCGTACAGCCGCGCCAATAATTTGACCAGCGTGGTCTTGCCGGCGCCGTTCTCGCCGACCAGCGCCAGCACTTCGCCGGCGCGCAGCTCGAAATTCAGGCCGCGCAAAGCCCAGCGTTCGGCGTCGGGATAACGGAAGCCGACGTTCTCGAACGCGAAACCCTGCACGATGGGGTGCGGCACCGGCAGCGGATTCGGCGGCGAGGCGATTTCCGGCTCGATCTCGAAGAACGAGAACAGGTCGTCCAGGTACAGCGCTTGTCCCGCGACCTGCGAAAAACCGATCAGCAGGCTTTCCAGCAATTGCCGCAGGCGACGGAAGCTGCCTGCCAGGAAGGTCAGGTCGCCGATCGAGAAATCGCCGGTGACCGTGCGCCAGGCGATGTAGGCGTAGGCGACGTAGTAGCCCAGCGTGCCCAGCGCCGCCAGCAGCGTGCCCCAGAACGCGCGCCGCTTGGCCAGCGCGCGGCTGGCCTTGAAGAACTTGTCGGCGAGAAAGCGATAGCGCTCGATCAGGAAGGTGTGGAGATTGAAGATCTTCACTTCCTTCGCCGTTTCGACGCTGGCGCCCATCTGGCGCAGGTATTCCAGCTGTCGCCGTTCGGGGGTCCACTGGAAGTTCAGCGAATAGTTCATCGCGTTGAAATGCGCTTCGCCGACGAACGCCGGGATCAACGCCACCGCCAGCAGCAGGATCAGCCACGGCGCGTAGACCAGCAGGCCGGCGGCGAAGCTGACCACGGTGATCGCATCCTGCGCCTGGCCGAACAGCTGGCTCATCAGGCTCATCCGGCCCATCGTCTGGCGGCGCGCGCGGTCGAGCTTGTCCTGCAGGTCGGGATCCTCGAAATCCTCCAGATCAAGCGTCGCCGCGTGCTCCATCAGCCGCACGCTGGTGGCATTGGTGAACAGCTCCGACAGCAGCGAATCGGCATAGTTGACGATGCGGCCGAGCAGGTCGGAGGCGATCGCCAGCCCGAACTCGACGGCCAGCAGCATCAGCAGGTGATCGAGCTGGTTGCCCTGCCATGCGGCGGTGAGGCTTTCGAACGTCACGCCTGCGCCGACCAGGCGTACCACTTCGTCGATGATCAGTTTGCCGATGTACAGCGTGACCACCGGCATCAACGCGCGGATCAGGCGCAGGCCCAGGCTGGTGATGGTCAGTGCGGGGCTGGTCGCCCAGATCTGTTTCAGGAACGGCGGCAGGTTGCGCATCGCGTTGAAGCGCTCGCGCAGGCTGGGATTGCCGCTACGTGCTGGCTTGGGTGCCGGAGAGGGCGTTGCGACGGGCGGAGCGGCAGGGTCGGCCATGCCGCCGATAATGCCTGAATTACGCCGTCGTTCGAGTGACGGCGTCGGCCATCGTTCGCTACTGGCCGGAATGTCTGCCGACCTGAAATAAAAAAGCCCGATGCGGTCGCATCGGGCTGCGTTGCGTGCGAGGCGGGTTTATTCGAGCCTGAGCTCGGCGCTGCCGGAGAAGGTCTCAAGATGGATTTCGCCGCTGCCGTTGCCGTAGCGTTGTTCGAAATCCGCGCCCGGGCCGTACTTGGCGCGGTTGATATTGGCGCCCGGCGCACTGAGGTCGCCGCTGAAGCTTTCGCCGGTAACGCGCGCGGAGAGCGACTTGGGCATGATGACCTGGATGTCGCCGCTGACCGACTCGGTGCCGATCTTGCCGCCATCGGCCAGCGCGCCGCGGATCGTCATGTCGCCGGACACGCTGCTGGCGGATACGTTGCGCAGGCGTTCGCCGCGGGAATCGATTTCCAGGTTGCCGGAGACGCTCTCGGCGTCGACCTCGCCCTTCAGGCGGCCGCGCAGCACGATGTCGCCGCTGACCGACTGCACGCTGATGTTGTCGGTGTTGATGGTGGCGTGCACATCGCCGCTGACATTCTCGATGTCGGCCTGGCCTGGAGCGCCCACGACCACGACGCTACCGCTGACGCTGTCGATGTCCAGCGTGGCGCCGGCGGTGCCGACCACGTCGATGTCGACCGCGACGCCGTCGATGTCCAGGCTGGCGAGGGTGGGAACCTTCAACAGCAGCGTGGTGGGCTCGCTGTTGCGGCTGTTGTTGGGATACTTGACCTCGATATCCAGGCGGTCGCGGTCGCCATCGACCTCGAACCGCTCCACGCCGTCGCCGAGGCTGCCGCCGATATGCACTTCGGCCTTGTCCCAGACGCGCACTTCGATGCGGCCCTTGACGTTTTCGATGCCGACGCTGCCGCGCGGATCGAGCGGATGGGTCTGATCGATGGGTTTCGCCGCCCAGGCGGGGCTGGACAGGCCGGCGATCAATGCCAGGGTGAGAAGACGCAGTTTCATGAGGATTCTCCGGTAAATCGGTCTGTCAGCTGAGGGCGAGACGTTGGGTGAGTGCGAGCCGCTGCGCATAGAGCTTTTGCAGCCGGTCCAGAAGGAAGCGTGCATCGGGATCCTGGGTCAGCGCACTGCGCACCAGCGCGGCGCTGCGGTCCAGCTGGCGTAGTGCGCGGGCATCGGCGACGGGGGTGTTGTGGGCGTCGATTTCGCGCAAGGCCGCCTTGTACTCCCAGGTCATCGCATTGGCTTCGCGCGCGATGAGGGCCGCGGTCGGATTGCCGGGGTGGGGGAGGGTCTGCGCGATCGACGGCGCGGTGGACTGGATCGGCGAGGACGGCCGCAACTGCCAGCCGATGCCGACGGCGAGCGTGATCGATGCGGCCATCGCCAGCCATGCGAACCGCTTGTTGTTGCGTGCAGGCGGCGCGACGACGTGCGACGGTGCGGTCCGCTCGGCTTCGGCCGAGATGCGTCCGGCGATGCCCGGCCACAGATCGCGCTGCGGCGTGGCGTCGCGGCGCAGGCCGCGCAGCTGCCAGCGCATGGCATCGGGCATATCGTCGCTGCGGTCTTCTTCATGCAGCGGATTTTTGTCGTTCGGGTTCATGCTTCGCCTCCGAGCCGCTTGCGCAACAACATGCGCGCGCGGTGCAACTGTGCCTTCGAACTGCCTACCGCCATGTCGAGCTGGGCGGCAATTTCCTCGTGCTTCCAACCTTCCACATCGTGCAGCACCAGCACCGCGCGCGCACGCGGCGGCAAGGTGGCGACGACGCGTTCCAGGTCGGTCGACAGCGCCGTGGTGTGGCCTGCCGAGTCGATACTGCCGATGCCATCGTAGCCGTCGTCGGCGTCCATCAGCGGCTGGCCGCGCCGCGAGCGCAGTTCCATCAGCGCCGTGTTCGCCGCCAGCCGGTACAGCCAGGTACCGAAGGCGCTTTCGAAACGGTACGACGGCAACGCCTGCCATGCCCTTACGAAAGCTTCCTGGGTCAGGTCCTCGGCCCGTCCGTTCTGGCCGCCGACCAGGCGCAGGATCACGCCATGCACCCGTCCCAGGTGCCGCCGGTACAGCGCCTCGAAGGCGGCCATGTCACCGGCGCTGGACGCACGCACCAGGGCCTCGTCGGTATCCTCGGTGGGCGCGGCCAGGGTGGAGGCGGGCATCAGCTCGGTCATCGTGGCCATCAGCATAATCATTCAGATGCCCGGGGGTGGCCGAAGGTTTAAGCCGCCGTGGCGGCGGGTCAGGCGGTGGCGGGCCGCCGGCGCGCGCTAAAATGCGCGACTCCCTTGCCACAGCCCGCGATCCGCCCGCCGTGACCACCAACGCCAGCACCACGATCCGCCCGGCCCTCATCCGGCAAGACGACCTCATCCAGAGCGTCGCGGACGCCCTCCAGTACATCAGCTACTACCACCCGGTCGACTACATCCGGAACCTGGCTGCGGCCTACGAGCGCGAGGAATCGGCGGCGGCCAAGGACGCCATAGCCCAGATCCTGATCAATTCGCGCCTGTGCGCCGAGGGCCATCGGCCGATTTGCCAGGACACCGGCATCGTCACCGTATTCCTGAAGATCGGCATGGACGTGCGCTGGGACGGGGCGACGATGGGCCTGGAGGACATGGTCAACGAGGGCGTGCGCCGCGCCTACAACCACCCCGACAACAAGCTGCGCGCGAGCGTGCTGGCCGATCCTGCCGGCAAGCGCCGCAATACCGGCGACAACACGCCGGCGGTGGTCAACGTCTCGGTGGTGCCCGGCAACACGGTCGATGTGATCGTGGCGGCCAAGGGCGGCGGCTCGGAAGCCAAGTCCAAGTTCGCGATGCTCAATCCTTCCGACTCCATCGTCGACTGGGTGCTGAAGACCGTGCCGACGATGGGCGCGGGCTGGTGCCCGCCGGGCATGCTCGGCATCGGCATCGGCGGCACTGCCGAGAAGGCGATGCTGCTGGCCAAGGAAGCGCTGATGGAGCCGATCGACATCACCGATCTGCAGGCACGCGGTCCGGCGAACCGGCTGGAAGAGCTGCGCCTGGAGATCTACGACAAGGTCAACGCGCTCGGCATCGGCGCGCAGGGCCTGGGCGGCCTGACCACGGTGCTGGACATCAAGATCAGGGATTACCCGACCCACGCCGCCAACCTGCCGGTGGCGATGATCCCGAACTGCGCGGCCACGCGCCACGCCCATTTCGTGCTCGATGGCAGCGGCCCGGTGATGCTGGAGCCGCCGTCGCTGGAAGACTGGCCAAAGCTGACCTATGACGCTTCCAAGGGCCGCCGCGTCGATCTCGACACGGTGACGCGCGAACAGGTCGCCTCCTGGAAGCCGGGCGAGGTATTGCTGCTCAACGGCAAGCTGCTGACCGGCCGCGATGCGGCGCACAAGCGCATGGTGGACATGCTCGACAAGGGCGAAACGTTGCCGGTCGATTTCGCGGGCCGCTTCATCTATTACGTGGGGCCAGTGGATCCGGTGCGCGACGAGGCGGTCGGCCCCGCAGGCCCGACCACGGCGACGCGCATGGACAAATTCACCGAGCAGGTGCTCAGCCAGACCGGCCTGCTCGGCATGATCGGCAAGGCCGAGCGCGGGCCGGCGGCGATCGAGGCGATCCGCAAACACCGTTCCGTGTACCTGATGGCGGTCGGCGGCGCGGCTTATCTGGTGTCGAAGGCGATCAAGGCCGCACGCGTGGTCGCGTTCGAGGACCTCGGCATGGAGGCGATCTACGAATTCACCGTGCAAGACATGCCGGTGACGGTCGCGGTCGATTGCACCGGCGAATCGGTGCACAAGACCGGCCCGCGCGAATGGCAGGCGCGGATCGGCAAGATTCCGCTAGTGGTGGAACATTCTGTCAAGGAGCCGGCGTAATGGCAGGATCGCTGCTGCAGCACCATCGCGACATCGACCGCTTGCTGTCGGGCATGCGCCGCATCGCGGTGCTCGGCATCAAGCCGGAGGATCGCGCCCCTGCGCCTGCGTACATGATCCCCGCCTATCTGCATCGCGTCGGCTACGAGATCGTGCCGGTGCCGGTGTATTACCCGGACCTGGCCGACGTCTTCGGCAAGCCGGTGTATCGCCGCGTGTCCGACATTCCCGGGCATGTCGATCTGGTCGACGTGTTCCGCCGCCCGGAACATCTCGAACCGCATCTGGACGACCTGATCCAGGCCAGGCCGCGTGCGGTGTGGTTGCAGACGGGCATCCGCCACGACGCTTTTGCCGAGCGTTTGCTGGCGGCAGGCATCAATGTGGTGCAGGACCAGTGCCTGATGGTGGAACACCGGCGCTGGCGCAGCGCCGCGTAGCGCCCCGCTTTTCGTAGGAGCGGCTTCAGCCGCGAGTTTTTTCACGATCGCAGGACAGCGTCAAGAGCTCGCGGCTGAAGCCGCTCCTACGAAAAGCCGAAGCCGAAAAGCCGGATCAGTACCACTCCAACAGCGAAATACCCAGGCCGATATAGGTCGCGCGATGGTTGTAATCGATCAGGCTTTCGCCATAGCCATCGAACACCTGCACATGCCCGCGTAGCAGGTTGTTGATCGGGAACCCCCAGTCCAGCTGCAAGGCGCCATGCGAGCGGTCGCCGCTGCGCAGCGAATGCCGGGCCATCAGCGCGACTTCATGCCCGCCGCGGTTGTAGACGAGGGTGGCGTCGGCGCGGCCGACGTAATCCTCGATATCGGCGTTGTTGTCGTCCTCGGCATCTTCGTGGATGCGATACCACGGCCTTACGGTCAGCGCCCAGTTGTCGCGGTCCAGGCCGAAGTTGAAGATCACCCGGTTCCAGCTGCGCGACAGCGGGTCGCTGCGGCCGTTGGACTGGTGGGTGAGCTGGATGCCGGTCATGCGTCCTTTCCAGCCGCCGATGCTGTAGTTGTTGCGGAATACCAGCATTACTTCCGGTTCGTAATTGGTCTCGCGGAACGGCCGCGAAATATCGGCGTTGTAGACCTGCCAGCGCGAGCTCTGCGTGTAACCGCCCCAGATATCGCCGTTGTCGCCGAACAGGTTCTCGACGATCTTGGTCTTGAAGCTGAGCTGGAACTTCGCTTCGACGCTGTCGAGCGGCTCGGGTGTGGTGACCGTATTGTTCGGATTGGGCGATTGCGGCATTTCGTTGCGGTTGCTGGTCCAGAACGCGGGAAACAGGTACACCGGCTTGTAGGCGCGCAACTGGAACGGGCCGAGCTTGGAATCCTTGGCCAGCTCCCAGCGCCGGTCGAGCAGGGAGCCCTTGCCGGAATTGGCGATGGCCTGGTCGCCCATGTCGCTGCCGAACAGCGTATCGACCGCGCGTCTGGCGCGCTCCTTGGCCGGCAGCGGCGCGGCGTCTTCGCGCGCCTGCTGCTTGGCTTCGGCCGCCGCGGCGTCGGCCTGCTGCGTGACTTCGGACGTTTTGGCGCGGAACAAAGTGTCGTAGCACGCCAGGCGTTCGGCATCGGCCACGATCGCGCCGCAGGCTTCGGGGCTGCTCGGCTGGTAATTCTGCGCATAAGCAGGGGCGCAGCCGAGGAGCGAGGCGGCCAGGCTTATGCGGACAAGTTTTCGATGCGCCGTCATGGCTTGCCTTCTCCGGGCTTGAGCAGGTCTTCATCGGCGCCGGCGCGTTGCGCGGCGGCCAATTGGGGGTCGATGTCGCGATTGACCGAAGTGTCGGCGTTCGCAGTGTGTGCGGATTCGTTTTCTTTCGGCGGCGCGGGTTCCTCGCCGGAAGCGCGCCTGCTGATGATGTTGTAGGTGGTCTGCGGCGGGTCTATGCCGGCATTGGCGTAAGCGGCCTTGACCGCGCGGATCGCCTCGCCACGGCTCTTGCCCAGATCGCTCGCGCGCTGGTCGACCCAGCCGAAGAACCGCAGCACGATCCCGGCCGGCGTGAAATCCTGCACCACCGACGACGGCGCGGGATCGTCGAGCACGCCGGGCACCTTGGCGATCTCCGCCAGGCCCAGCTCCTGCGACTTGCCGATCGATTCGGAGACGTCGATGGTCATGGTGAACTCGAACCTGCGCTTGGGATTCTGCGAATAGTTCAGCATGACCGACTTGAAGACCATGGCATTGGGTATGAGCAATTCGTTGCCGTCCATGGTCATCAGTACGGTCGCGCGCGAGCTCAGCGAGACCACCTTGCCTTCGCGGGTGTCGATCATCACGTGGTCGCCGGGCGAGAACGGCCGGCGCAGGCTCAGCAGCACGCCCGACACATAGTTCTCCGCGATATCGCGAAAGGCGAAACCGACCACCAGGCCGACCACGCCCGCCGAACCCAGCACTGCGCCGACCAGCGAGGCGGCGCCCAACAGGTCGAGCGCGATCAATATGCCGATCAGCACGGCGATGCCCTGCACAACGCGCCTGAGCAGATCGTCCATGTAGGGATTGCTGCTCTTGATCCGCAGCCAGTGCAGTCGGTTGGCGAAGAAACCGCCGATCCACGAAGCCAGCAGCACGATCGCGACCGCTACCAGCAACAGCGGCGTCGCCACGAGCAGGTGGATTAGTTTGGCGACCATCAGGTCGAAAGCCGCGCGCAGGCGCGTCGACAGGCTGGTGTGCAGTTCGATACGGTTGTCGACCTTGACGATGCCCGGCACGCTTGCCGCGATCGCGGCGGCGGCCTTGCGTTGCTGTTCGCCGCGCACGATCCCGTCGAGCGTGACCACGCCATTGGTAACGCTGGGGATGACGGCTTCCAGGCCGCCGGCTTCGCGCAGCCGCGTGGCCAGTTGGTCGCGGGCAGTGCGGTCGGCCGCCGGGTCCGTCGCGGCTGTGGCAGCAGCGGCGTCTTTCGCCGGTTTGCTCAGCAGTACGGCCGGCAGCGACCACGCTGCGCCGGCGCTGCATGCCAGTACCAGGAACAGCAGCCAGGCCAGCGGCTGCCGGAACGGTTTGCGCGCGCCGATAAGCGCCGTTTGAAAGGAACGATGCATCCGGATAAGCAATCTCTGGGTTCAGGTCGCGAACAAGTGTACGCGCTGATGTTTTGCGACGTGTCGAGGCGTGTTCACAGGAACCAGGCGAGCGCGAACAGGCCGATCATCGCGAAAGCGATGCCCAACTTGAGCACGATCCCGAGCACGATGCCGAACCACGTGCCGAAACCGACTTTGGCGGCGTGTCCCAGGCTTTGCCGGTCGACGTTGCGCCGATGCAGCAACTCGCCGATCAGCGCTCCGGCGAACGGACCGACGAACAACCCGAACGGCGGAAACACGAACAGCCCGGCGAAGGTGCCGATCACCGCCCCCACCAGCGCCTTGCGGCTGGCGCCGACGCGTTTTGCGCCATGCGCGGTAGCCCAGAAATCGACCGCCATCGAGAACAGCGTCAACACCGCCAGCACGATCACGATCGGGATTCCGATCTGCTCGAAATCGCCGGCCCAGGCCGCCAGCAGCATGCCGGCGAACACCAGCGGCAGGCCGGGCAGCGCCGGCAGCACGGTGCCGATCACGCCGACCAGGACCAGCACCGCTGCGATGACGTAATAGAGGGTCTTCGGGTCCATGGATATTCCTCGCAAAAATGGGACGCCGGTCGGTTTTTCGGGGGCGCCCGCGCATGATTGCATTTTCACAAATGGCGGGGTAAGTTTTACCCGCTGAGTTTCAAGGGTCACCGTGAATCGTGGCCTGATGCGGTAGATCCTGTTCGTCGATCCGCTACATCGTTGCACCTCGCTTCCTCCTTGCAACCAGCATCGTCGCGATTGGTTCGCGCCGGTTACCGAACTGCTTCAAGGAGCAAGACAGATGTCGAACCGTGAAACAGGTACCGTCAAGTGGTTCAACGACGCCAAGGGCTTCGGCTTCATCAGCCGCGAGAATGGCGAAGACGTGTTCGTGCATTTCCGCGCTATCCAGTCGCAAGGCTTCAAGAGCCTGAAAGAAGGCCAGAAGGTCAGCTTCACCGTCGTCAAGGGCGAAAAAGGCTTGCAGGCAGACGCGGTGGAAGCGTTGTAACTCCGTCCGACGCCGCACAAAGCAAAAACCCCCGGCAGCGATGCCGGGGGTTTTTTATGAGATGCGCGACCTAAGCGCTTACTGCTGCGGCCAGACGTGGTTGTTGTAGACGCGGACATAACCGCCTTCGCGGATACCGGCCAGGTCGGTCTGCTGCACCACCACGGTGCGGCCGTCGTTCATGCGTACCGTGATGTTGTTATCGGCGCTGGTGACGCGGTTCTGGATGGCGTTGCCAGCCAGCGCGCCCGCCGCCGCACCGCCGATGGTGGCGGCGTTCTTGCGGCCCTTGCTGTCGGTGTGATCGTCGGCGATCTCGCGTCCGACCGCTGCGCCGACGATACCGCCCAGGATCGCGCCGGTCGCGCGCGGGGCGCCGGAACCCGATACGCGTTCGATGCGCATGACGGTGCCGCAGTCGTAGCAGGAGCTGTTGCTGTTGCCGTAAGAAGGCGGCGGGGTGTTGTAGCCGCCATTGTTGTAACCGCCGCCGTAGCCGGGGGAGGTGGTGGCGCAACCAGCCATCGCCAGCGAGGTGACGGCGGCTAGACCGATCAGACGGATGTTCATGCGGCTCTCCTGTTGGGGTTCGGGGCGGGTCGAGTTCTCCCGCTTGCCGACACGGAACTTAGAGCCAGGACGATGAACGGGCCGTCAACCAGCGACGGCCCGTTAGCGGCAATTCAGTTGCGAAAATCCTGGTGGCAGGCTTTGCAGGCGTCGTTGACTTTGCCGGCGATCGCGGTAACGCCCGGGCAGTTCAGCGGTGGGGTCGCCAGGGCGCTGTCCAGCGCGGCGCGCAATTGGCTGGCGTGCTGGGCGAATCGCTGGTCATCGCGCAGGTCCGGGAACGCGGGTTCGACATCGTTGGCCAACACCCGCAAGGCCTGCAGGTGCGGCAGCGTGTCCGTGGCGCTGCAGCGGTTCTGCTCGACGTTGGCCTTCAGTTGCTTCGCATGCCATTGCTGCACGTGCATCACCGATTCGTGGAAATGGTCTTTGCGCGCCTCTATCGCGCGCATGGCCATGACGGTGGCGACGATGCCGATCACCAGCCCGATCAGGAACAGGAACAGATAGCGGCTGGCGTTGGACGCTTTTTTCGGGGCGGGCGTGGTGGACATGGCTGGCTCCGTGGGAATCGGGGCCGAACATAACATGTCACCCGCAACGTTAGACTTGGCGGATGAAGGAAACATGGAAACAGCGTTTTGCCGGCATCGACCGGCTGTATGGCAGCGGCACGGTGGCGCGCCTGGCGCAGTGCCGGGTGGCGGTGGTGGGCGTCGGCGGCGTCGGCTCGTGGGCGGTGGAGGCTTTCGCGCGGACCGGTCTGGGCCATCTGACCCTGATCGACGCCGACGACCTGTGCCTGTCCAATACCAATCGGCAATTGCCGGCGCTCGAGGGGCAGTACGGCCGCAACAAGGCGCTCGCGCTGGCGGAGCGCTGCCGCGCCATCAATCCGGAGATCGGGATCGATGCGGTGCAGGCTTTCGTCACGCCGAGCACGCTGGAGCCTTTGCTCGGCGGTGGCTTCGACCTGGTGCTGGACGCCTGCGACAGTTTCCGCGCCAAGGTCGAGATGATCGCCTGGTGCCGGCGCCGCAAACAGCCGGTGATCGCGGTGGGTTCGGCCGGAGGCCGTACCGACCCGACCCTGGTGCGGGTGCGCGACCTGTCGCGTACGGAGCACGACGCGATGCTGGCGCTGGTTCGCAAGAAGCTGCGCGGCGAGTTCAATTTCCCGAAGAGTCCGCAGCGTTATTTCGGCGTGCCTGCGATCTACTCGCTGGAAAACGTCAAGTATCCGCAGGCCGATGGCAGCGTCTCGGGCCTGCGGCCGAAACTGGGCGGCGATGCGACCCTGAAGCTGGACTGCGGGGCAGGGCTGGGCGCAGCGACCCATATCACCGGTGCGTTCGCGTTCGCTGCAGTGGGCAAGGCGCTCGAAATCCTGCTCAAGCCGAAAGCGCCGTAAGCTTTAGCGATTTTGCTTGCTCTTCGTAGGAGCGGCTTAGCCGCGAGCTGTCCAAGGTCGCGGTTCCCTTGCAAAAGCTCGCGGCTAAAGCCGCTCCTACGAAAAGCGTCCATCGCGATCTGCCGACCCTTTCGGGCTGCCGCGATCGGCTCGCGCGTGATCAAAGACCGAACAGGCGTTCAGCGTTTTTAGTGGTCGCTTCGGCAATTTCGTTGGCATCGACGCCCCGCAACGCCGCAATCGTGTCGCAAACCGTCGTCAGCCGCGCCGGCTCATTGCGCCCACCGCGTATTGCCGCATCCGGTTGGTCCGGCGCATCCGTTTCTAGCAATAGATACTCCAGCGGCATCGTCGCAGCCAGCCGACGCAAGCGGTTGGCGCGCTCGTAGGTGACCGATCCGCCGAGTCCGACCAGGAACCCCAGCTGCCACAACTGCCGTGCCTGCTCGGGGCTGCCGGAAAAGCTGTGCACCACGCCGCGCAGTCCGCCGATGCGCCGGATCGCAGCGGTCACCGCGTCGACCGCCCGCCGCGCATGCACGATCACCGGCAGGTCGAATTCCCGCGCCAGCGCCAGCTGGCCTTCGAAATAGAATTGTTGCTGCGCCGGGTCGAGACCCTCGACGAAATAGTCCAGCCCGCATTCGCCGACGGCCACCGGCCGCTCGCGTTCCATCCAGTCGCGCAGCTCGGCCAGATGCGGCGGCTGGTGATCGTCCAGGTACATCGGATGCAGTCCGTAAACCGGATGCAGGCCTGCTGCGATCGCGCAGACCTCGCGTAATTTCGGCCAGCTCGCAGCGGTGATGGCCGGCACGATCTGCCGGACCACGCCTGCGGCCGCGGCGCGCGCCACCACTTGGGGGCGGTCGGAATCGAACTCCGCCGCGTCCAGATGGCAATGGCTGTCGGTCAGCACGGATTACTGCCGTCCGGATTCGCCTTCGATCGGGGCCGATGGGTTCAGCTTGCGGTTCTTGAAGTTGGCCAGCAATAAGGCGCCCAGGCCCAGCAGCAGCTCGTCGATGAAGGGGATCAGGTCCGGCACGACGGTATCGACGACGAATAAACCCGCGGTAATCACGAACAGGTAGGGATAGCGCAAACGGCCGAACCAGCGCAGTGCCGGCGCGAGCAGGGGGTTGACCATTGCCGGATCCTCGAAGATGTGTGGACGACGTCACGCTAGCACGCCGCAGCAACAGGTGCAGCGCGCTTCCGGATTCATCTTGCCGACAGCTTCTTACGAAATTTTCACCTCTCGGTTCAGCTTGCACGTGATGCAATACGGACGCAAACAACGCGGGTCCACCGCTCCAGGAGAGGCAGCATGAAAAACAACACCTTGGCAATTGCATTGGCCTCGCTGCTGGTCGGCGGCGTCGCCGTTGCGGCATTCCAGAACAACCATGACAAGCAGCCGGATTATTCGGTAGCCACGCAGTCCGAGCTGCAGCCCGGCGCGCTCGACGATGCCGCCGCGGGCAACGGCATTCCGGCGAGCGGGCGCGTCGAGTACGCGCAGGTCATCGACGCAAAGCCGATCACCGAGAAGGAAAAGATGTATGCGACCGTGATCGGCAGCGAGCCGGTCCGCGAAACCGTGACCACCTCCAACCCGCGCGAAGTCTGCAACGACGTCGTGATGCAGGAACGCCTGCCCGAGCGCGATGGCAATGTCGGCGGCACCGTTGCCGGTGCGGTGATCGGCGGCCTGGTGGGCAATCAGGTCGGCGGCGGCAACGGCCGCAAGCTGGCCACGGTGGCCGGTGCGGTCGGCGGCGGCTTTGCCGGTCGCGAGATCGACCGTCGCCATGTCGGCGGCCAGGTCGTCAATCGCACCCAGCGCCAGTGCCACACTGTTTCCGGCAGCTCGCAG